>Ga0222670_1000291_pt1 | contig 22556 bp, 23 predicted proteins | sample AntAcemetagen732_FD_181148 | JGI IMG/M metagenome (GOLD analysis project Ga0222670, IMG submission 181148) | Saline water microbial communities from Ace Lake, Antarctica - #732 | ecosystem: Environmental > Aquatic > Non-marine Saline and Alkaline > Saline | place: Antarctica: Ace Lake... | reverse complement strand
TCTCTTGTTGTTTTTACGTGTGCTGTTGGCCTTTTAACTTCCAATTCCAATATAGATATTATTAATGCCATGATAGGCATAACCTTAGTTGCATTAGGTGCTGGTGCAGCGGGATGTTTAAACATGTGGTATGAGTCAGATTTAGATGCACTCATGACAAGAACATGCTTGAGGCCAATTCCAACTGGTAAAATTAATAGAAAGCAGGCGCTTATCTTTGGAGTATTGTTGTCAATAATTTCAGTTGTAGCTTTAAACTATTTTACAAATTTATTATCAGCATCATTGTTGTTATTTACAATATTCTTTTATCTTTTTATTTACACAATATGGTTAAAAAAAAAAACACCACAAAATATTGTTATTGGTGGAGTAGCCGGAGCATTGCCACCTGTTATCGGGTGGACTATAGCAACTAATACAATTAGTTTAGAGCCATTAACCTTATTTTTGATAATTTTTTTTTGGACACCCTCTCATTTTTGGGCATTGAGCCTATATAAAGCTGATGATTATAAAAAAGCAAAAATTCCAATGCTACCTTTAACTGACGGTATTGAAAAAACAAAAATACATATTTTTATTTATTCTTTAATAATGTTACCAGTCATCACTTTTCCATATTTGATTAACTTTTCAGGTTTAACCTATTTCATACCGGTATTAATTCTTACAATTTATTATATTTATATTTGTTTTGACCTATACAAACATAAGAAAAATAAATTTGATTTAAAGAAAGCAAAAAAAGTATTTGCTTATTCAATTTTGTATTTATTTTTAATCTTTGTATTATTTTTGATAGATAGTCTAATTTAAATATTGTTCCTAAAAAAAATTACGGTAAAGTATCCTATAATCATAAATGAAATATATTAGCACTAGAGACAATTCAAAAGAATATAGCTTTGAGGAAGTATTTATCAAAGGACTTGCCGATGATGGGGGCTTGTTTGTCCCTAGGGAAGTTAAAAAATACAGTGCTGTGGAGCTCGAATCATTAAGTAGCTTAAATTACCAGGACTTAGCAAAAAAAATAATTTACCCATTTATTGGTGATTTTATGGCGGTAAATGAATTATCAGATATTGTTGAAAAGTCATATTCTGTGTTTAGAAAAGACAATGCTGTAGATTTAATTAAATTAGGTGACACTAAGCTTTTAGAGTTATTTCATGGTCCAACACTTGCCTTTAAAGATATAGCGATGCAATTGTTGGGAAACTTTTATAAATTTTATTTAAACAAAACTAATAAAAATATAAATGTTGTAGTTGCAACATCGGGAGACACAGGCGCTGCTGCTATAGATGCAATCAAGGGGAAAAAGAATATGAATATATTTGTTCTTCACCCTCACAATAAAATTTCACTTGTTCAAAGAAAACTAATGTCAACTATTAAAGAAAAAAATGTTTTTAATATAGCGATAGAAGGTAACTTCGACGACTGTCAAAATTTAGTTAAATCAATGTTTGCAGATAAAGAATTTTCTAAATCAATTAATATGTCTGGTGTAAATTCGATAAATTGGGCAAGAATTATTGCACAAGTTGTTTATTATTTTTATACATATTTCCAAATCCGAGACGATAGACCGGTTAACTTCTCAGTACCAACAGGGAATTTTGGAGATGTGTATGCGGGTTATCTAGCTAAAAAAATGGGTCTACCAATAAACAAACTTATAGTTGCTACAAATCAAAATGATATTTTGCATAGAGCAATTTCAAGTGGAAAATATGAAGCTGAAAATGTTTTTGAAACAAATTCACCAAGTATGGATATTCAAATCGCCAGCAATTTTGAAAGATTGGTATATGATCTGAATGATTGTGATGATTATGAAACCCAAAAGATCATGACTGATATTAAAGAAGAAGGTAAATATATTATTCCCAAAAGCAAAATGGAAAAAATAAATAAAGATTTTTTATCCGCAACGATCAATGAAAAGGAGGTTTTAGATATTATTAAAGAGGTTTATACTAAATATGATATTATACTGGATCCTCATAGCGCTATAGGCTTTGGAGCCTTAAACAAAGTAAATATAGATGGTAATAATATTGTTTTGGTAACAGCACACCCATGTAAATTTCCTGATGCAATAGATAAATCAATTGGTATCAAGCCAGAACTACCTGACGAACTAAAGTATGTTATGGATGAAAGAGAAAATTACGATATTATATCAAATAATCTAAGTAAAACCCAAAAATATATTAAGGAAAAAATACAATGAAATTAAAAGAAAATGATAAAATACCTAATTCTGAATTTTTTATTATGGAAGATGGAAATCCTGTTAAGAAAAATACATTAGAATTTTTTAAGGATAAGAAGATAGTTTTATTTGGTTTACCAGGTGCTTACACATCAGTTTGTTCAGCAAAGCATTTGCCTGGATATGTTGATAATCATGAAAAATACAAGGCAAAAGGTGTGGATTATATAGTATGCATTTCAGTAAATGATCCATTCGTAATGGATGCATGGGGAAAAAGTCAGAATGTTAAAGATAAAATTTTGATGATGGCAGATCCGTTTTTAAGTTTTACGAAAGCAATAGGTGCAGATGTTGATAAAAGTGCCAGAGGATTAGGCATAAGATCAAATAGATACACAATGTTAATTGACAACCTTAAAGTAATTAAATTACAAGAAGAAGACGATACGGGTGCATGTGAAATATCTGCTGCCCAAAATTTTTTAAATTTAGTTTAATTCTGCAGCTTGCTTTGCTAGCAAGTCGACCTCTTCATTTATAATATTTCCAGAGTGTGCCTTAACCCATATCCATTTAATTTCATGGGATTTATTTAAATCATAAAGCTGAATCCAAAGTTCTTTATTTTTTACTGATTCTTTTTTTGAAGTCAGCCAATTATTCTTTATCCATTTATGTACCCAATCAGTAATGCCTAATCTCACATATTGTGAGTCTGTGTAAATTTCAATTGGTTGCTTTTCTTTTATAGTTTGAAGTGCTTTAATTGGAGCCATTAGTTCCATTTTATTATTAGTTGTATCTTTTACACTGCCGCTAATTTTTTCTACTTTATTATTAATATTGATAATTGCTGCCCAACCACCATTTCCAGGATTATTCAAACAAGAGCCATCAGTATAAATTTTTATCATTACTTATAATAATCTTTGTAGCTATTTAGATTGTTATGGATAATTAGTTTTTGTAAATATTCGTTGGGATCTTTAATCTGAATTAAAGCAGTTTTAGGGGTATTAAAATAATCATAAATCCTAGTTAGCAGATATCTTAAAGCAGCTCCTCTACATAATATATTTAATGCATCTTTTTCTTTATTTGAAAAAGGTCTTATGATTTCATATCCATCAATTAAGTTTTTAATTTTTTTATTATTCATTACAAAAGAATTTCTTTTTTTATCAAAACATAACGCGTTTATGCAAATTGCAATCTCATACATTAGATAATCATTACTTGAAAAATAAAAATCAATAAATCCAGAAAATTTATTTCTGTTAAAGAAAATATTATCTATAAATAAATCTCCATGAATGATCCCAGCGGGTAACTTTTTGGGCCACTGATTTTTAATATTTTTTAGGCATGCTTTAAGTGTAGGTTCTAGTTTTGGGGCTACTTTATTAGATGTAAACTTGATGGATTTTAATAAGTTACCTAATTTGCTAATAGACATAGAGTTTTCTCTATATAATTTTATTTTGCTCGTAACTTTATGAAATTTTGCAATATTTTTACCTATATCAAAACAATTTTTATAATTAAGATTAGTTTTATCTGCTCCTTTTAAAAAAGTCACAATGCAGAACGGTTTATTTTGAATTGTACTTAAATGTTTACCATTGCTGTTTTTTAACGGTTTAGGACAAATAATTTTCTTTTGATTTAGCCCCTCCATTAAGCTCATGAAGAAAGGCAAATCTCTTTTTTGAACTCTTTTTTCAAAGATTGTTAAGATATATTTTTTTTTGCTTGTCCTTAATAGATAATTTGTATTTTCTATTCCTTTTTTTATACCCTTAAATTTAGTTACTGCTCCTATTTTGTAATCATTACTTAATGTTAGGACATCATTATTTTTTATTTTTGTATATACGGCCATTTAATTTAATTTTGCAGGGACTTTAAAAACAATGTTTTCTTTTATAATTTCAACTTCTTCAATCTTTATCTTAAATTTATCCTTCAGTTTATTGATGAAATTTTCAACTAGAATTTCTGGAGCAGATGCTCCTGATGAAATGCCAATTGTTTTACAGTTTTGTAATCTTTCAAAGGGAATCTCGCTTTCTGAATGTATTAATTCAGCATGTGGGCAGCCAGCTTGTTCAGCCACTTCGACTAAGCGAACTGAATTAGAAGAATTTCTACTTCCTAAAACAAAAAACATATCACATTGTTTTGCAATATTTTTAACAGCTGATTGACGGTTAGTAGTTGCATAGCAAATATCTTCTTTAAATGGTGCTTTAATTTCAGGAAATTTTTTCTTAAGAGATTTTATTATATTTTTTGTATCATCAATGGACAGTGTTGTTTGTGTAACATAGGCAATCTTTTTATTTTGATCTAATTTATATGTTTCAACATCATGTTCGTCCTGAATTAAATCAATAGCACCCTCTGGCAATTGCCCCATAGTACCAATAACTTCTGGGTGGTTATTGTGTCCTATAAGCACAATGTGATAGCCTGCTTTATAGAGGTTTTCAGCTTCTCTGTGAACTTTTGAAACAAGAGGACACGTGGCGTCTATGTATTCCATTTTATAGCTGTCGGCTTGCAATGGTATAGTTTTTGGTACACCATGTGCAGAAAAGATTACAGGTCTAGTTTTGTCTTTAACCTCTTCTAGTTCTTCAACAAAAATTGCCCCTATATCTTTAAGGCTATCGACAACATATTTATTATGCACTATTTCGTGACGCACATAAACTGGAGCACCATATTTGTTAATACTTTTTTTAACTATTTCAATTGCTCTTTCAACACCAGCACAAAACCCTCGTGGAGCAGAAAGTAATATTTTAATTTCTTTATTTTTCATTTTTTTCCAAAAGATATTCAAGCAATATATGAGGAAAGGTTAAAGACGCCAAACCAATAAATATAACTTTTAAAATTGCGTCGTTTAATTGATAGTAATTGGATAGAATGTATAGGCTAGCCACATAGAGTATTGCTGTTAAAAAGGTAAGGGGCATAGCTCTTTTTACAAAAATATGAGCGCCATTTTTAAAGTCATTTGTATCAAGTTGATTTATCAATGAGATTGAATGTCGGAAAGAATGTAAGAAGCAAAAGTATATTGTAAAAGCGATTAGAGGAGATAAAAAATAATTTAAGGCTACGATAGAGAGAAAATCAATAAATATTAAGATATTTATAATTTTAAAATTATTTATGAAATAATAAATATTTACAAGTAAAGAGGTTAATAAAGCAAAACGTAATATTTGGTTGGTTTCAATAAACCCTAAAAATAAAAAGAAATTCTCATTTTGAATTAGTAGCAATTTAAAAATATTAACTGTTTCAGTAAAATGAAACATTAATGGAGCAACAATTATTAGTGTTCCTTTTAAAAAATAAAGAATTAAATTTGATGCATTTTTATTCTTTATCAGGAAATCTATATCCTCCTTACCAAAATGATATGAGGCTACTATTAAAAATACAATGAGTGATGTAGTTGGGAAGTATAACCAAAATACGATTATACTAAGTCCAATCACTGAATATATTAAATAAAAAAGGTAAGAATTTTTTATATTATACAGCCGAATAAGTCTTTTACCCTTTTGATTATCCAACGCACCGTGTGAAATTCCAATTGAGAGGATAAGAAGTAAGCAAATTACTGGAGAAATAATTAAACTTTCAAATCGATTAATTATTATACCAAGTGAACCTGATAGTAGAAAAAAAACAACTGAATGATAGAAATTTATTTTGTTTATCAGATTATTCATTTTATTTTAAAAGTGCTTTAATAAATAACCATTTAGTCGGCGTTTTAAAAATTATCAATAAGTCTTCAAACATATTACTTTTATTTGATAAAAATTTAATAATAGTTTTTGGTGAATTATTAAACATTTTAAAAAATATATTTGGTATTTCTTTAGGATGTCTATTCAAAACTCTTAAAAGTATTTTATCTAAAAATTTATATTTTTTTCTAATCTCATATTTTTGAACATTTTTAATATTTTCAATATTCTTTCTTATATACCTGCTGTGCTCTTGAATATTTAAGAAAGTATATCCAGTGCTTAATCGAGTCATACCACCAGCAGTTCCAATATTTATTTTATTTTTTTCATTAATGTTTGATGGATAAAACAATGGTATGGCACCTTTTTCTATATAATTAATTTTATAGTTTTTAATATTAAGGTGATTCTCTATGTAATTCTTCAATTGCTCATCATAATCCATTTCTAAATCGTTATTCATGCCTGATAACCATGTTGTTTCAACTAAAGCCTTGTTTTTTTCATATGGCAATGTGTAAAAGAAGTGAACACTACCAAGTTGTTTGCAATCAAAGTCCATCAAATTTATAATCTCATCATCAAAAACATTTTTAGTAGTTTCGATTTCAACACCTTTAAAGTGTTGCCAAAGGTTATTTTCTGAAGACTCTATTAAAGGAACACTGTTAAAAACAAATGAATTATTTAAGCTTATTTCACTAATATCTTTATAGAAGCTTATATTTTGATTCTGCTTAAGTGTGGAATTTATTTTTTCATAGAATAATCCACTATCTATAGATTGATAAGGTAGCTTATCACATTCTAAAAACTTAGTTTTATTTGGTATATTTATAGAGAAGGTTTTCCAACTTTTTTTTACACAATCTTCAAAGTTATGATCTGTAATTTTCCAGAAAGACCAACTTTTATCTTTTTTATATTCTAACCTCGGTTCAATAATTGCTAGTGTTTTATCTTTAAGCTTATTGTGAATCTCTAATTCATATGCCAAAGATAATCCTGCACAACCACCACCTATAATTATATAATCAAATTCTTTCATTCAGATCTACTTCTTTGTTGATTAAAAGATGTTCATCACTCATATAATGACTTTTTTCTTTTGTTAATAAAAGCTTTATTAAATCTATTAGAGACAAAACTGTTTGATAAATTTTTCCCAAATTATTAACATAAATTTTTCCAGCTTTATTATAATCTTCTATATTGTTTGTTTTTAAAATTTCATCGCCTATTTTTCTATAAATTCTTCTAGCAACCAATATTGCAAATCTAAAATTAAAAGGGATTTTCTTAATTGATGTAAAGCAGCTCTTATAAAATAAGTTAGCTAAAACTAAGGTATTGCTTATAACTTGAAAATCATGCTGAATATAAAACCTATTATCTTTTGAATCTTCAACAACATCTCTAGCTATATTTGTTAATTGCATTGCAATACCTAGATCTATAGCTGCTTTCATCGAATCCCTATCTTTAACATTTAAAATTTTGGCCATCATTAAACCTACTGTGCCTGCAACCCTGTAAGAATAAATTAATAAATCTTTTTTATTATTTAATTGCACTTTTTCACTTAAGTCTGACTCAACACCAGCAAATAAATCTTCAACAATTTTTATTGAAATTTTATGATCAATCATAAGGTCCCACATGTTCTTAATTATTAGATTATTGAAGTTTTTATTAATAAAATCATTCTTAAAGGTTGATAAGTTTTTTTTCTTAACAACTAATTCATTTCGATCATCTGCAATATCATCAACCGTTCTACAGAAATCATATAATGAGGAACATTTTTGATATGTTTTTTTGGGTAAGAAAAAACCAGCCCAGTTAAAAGACTTTGCGTAAATAGACAGATAGTTTTTATTAGACATTATATAATCTTATCTAAAACTTTTGCTGATGATAGCACACCAGGAACACCAGCTCCTGGGTGTGTCCCGGCACCAACAAAGTATAATCCCTCACAAACCTCAGATTTATTATGAAATCTAAAATAAGCTGACTGGGTAAATTTAGGTTGTATAGAAAATCCAGATCCAAATTTAGTATTTAATTCTTTTTCAAAATAATCTGGTGTCAGGTAGAAGTCTTCAACTATGTTTTCCCTAAGATTTGGTAGTAATGCTTTCTCCATTTTATCTATCACTAGATCTTTCATCTTTTGACCTTCAATTTTCCAATCTAATTTAGATTGATTGTTTGGAACTGGAACTAGTACATAGAAGCAGTCATTTCCTTCTGGTGCCATAGATTTATCAGTGGCAGAAGGTCTATGTAGATAATAACTTATATCTTTATTTAATTTTTTTTTATCAAATATATCATTTAAGTGTTCTTTATATTTGTCTCCAAACTTAATTGTATGATGCTCAACATCAGGGTATGTTTTTTTAGTACCAAAATAATAAACAAACAACCCCATAGAATATTCCATTCTTTTTTGTTTCCATTCAAATAAATAATTAACTTTGGTTTGATTGAGAAGTTTTTCGTAGACCGCTGGTGGGTCAGCATTACATATTACATTGTTTGCATTTATTTCTTTTTGATTATCTAGTTTTATTCCTTCAATTTTATTATTAATTGAAATAATATTTATCACTTCTTGACCTTTAATTATTTCAATTCCTTCCTCGACCATTAGTTTTTCTAAGCCTTTGATTATATTCCCTGTACCACCCATAGAATAATGAATGCCCCATTTTTTTTCTAGATACAGTATCAATCCATAAATTGATGTTGTTGTAAAAGGGTTTCCTCCAACCAAAAGTGGGTGCATGCTTAACATGCGCCTTAATTTTTCATTTTTAATATAAGAAGATACTAATGAATAGACTGATTTGTAGCTCTTTAGCTTTAATAGAGCAGGCAATTGTTTCATCATTACCAAGGGTTTGTTAAAAGGCACATCTGCAAGCTCTGTAAATCCTTTATCAAATATTTTCTTAGTAAATTTTACAAGCTTTTCATATCCCTTAACATCATCTTCATTTATTTCTCTAATTTGTTTTTTCATTTTTTCTTCATCACCTGAATAATCAAACTTATCTCCATCTTCAAAAATAAATCTATACCAAGTATTAAGAGGGGTAAGCTTAATATAGTCTCTAGGTTTTTTGTTGAAAAGTTCAAAAAGCTCCTCAATTAAATAAGGTGCTGTAATTACAGTAGGTCCAGCATCAAATGTAAAACCATTTTTTTTGAATACTCTAGCTCTACCTCCAAGATCGGGGTGTTTTTCAATTAATGTAACATTATGGTTTTTAGCTTTTAATCTAAGAGCGGCAGCTATACCACCAAAACCAGAACCAATGACAATAGATTTCATTTGGTTAATTTATAGTTTTTTTAAAAAATTGTAAGGGAATTATGAATTAATTTTTTTTAATGCGTCTTTTGTTTCTTCTAAATTCCTATCAAACAAACTATCAAGTTTTGATTTATCAACAGATGTATTAATAATTTTTTTAACTGATTCCACTGCAATCTTTATTGACACATCTTTTATCTCCTTAAGTGCCGCATCCTTCATCTGTATAATTTTATTTTCGGCTAAGTTCTTTTTAATTTCAGAAGATTTATGAAATTTATCATTCATCTCTATAACCAAATGGTCGCTATCTTTTTTTGCCTGCTCTAAAATCTCTTTACCATCTGTTTGAGCTGTATTTAATTTATTTTGGGCATTATCCAATAGAATTTTTGCTTCCGTTCTTAATTTTTCGCTTTCATCAATTTCATTCTTAATATCTAAAATAAGTTTATTTAAAACTTCATTAATTTTTTGAGGTATTTTTAGATAAACCAACCCTCCAATAAAAATTATAAAAGATATTGCTACCCAAAAAGTTGCATCAATTGCCATAATATTTATCCATCCTCTTTCTTGATAGGTCATCAACAATTGCTGAGATGCTACTACTATTAACTTCTGCACCTATTAACTGATGTAGTAAATCTGCAGAAGTCTCTACAGCTATTTTATTAATTTTTTCAGGAGCTTTGTCTCTAAGCTCTTGTATTTCAGATTCAGCTTTTTGAATTTCTAAATTTAGTTCTTTGTCTAAGGCATCTTTTTTAAGATTTATATTTTTCAATAGTTTTTCTCTAGCTTGCTTGAAGTAATTTTTAGCTTCATCCTTACTATTTTGAACTATTTTTTCGTATTCTGCTATGTTTAGTTCGCTCTGTTCTCTTTGCTTCTCCGCTGCCTCAATATTCTCTACGATCTGTGATTTTCTTATCTCAAGGTTCGCACTAATTTTTGGAAGTATAAGTTTAGATAGAACAACATATAATATTCCAAAAGTTATAGTTAACCAAAAAATTTGAGAAATCCAAAACTCAGGATTTAATTGAGGCATCCCTCCACTTTCAGCTGCAAAAGCTTCCATAAAAAATAGGAAGCTTAAAAATATCGACTGAAAAAATATTTTTTTAATCATTAAATTTAAAATGCAAATAAAATAATTAACGCTACAACTAATCCAAATAGGCCAGTTGCTTCAGCTAAAGCAAAACCTAATAAAAGATTAGGAAATTGTTTTTGAGCTGCAGATGGGTTTCTCATTGCGCCAGAAAGGTAATTACCAAAAATAATTCCAATTCCAACACCGGCACCGGCTAGAGCTATTGCTGCTAGTCCTGCTCCGATCATTTTTGCTGCTTCTAATTCCATTATATCCTCCTATGTTAGTTAATGGTGTAAATTTAATGCATCGTTTAAATAGATGCAGGTTAAGATTGCAAAAACATATGCTTGAAGAAAAGCAACCAGTATTTCTAAACCAGTTAATGCAACCGAAAAACTCAGTGGAAGCCATCCACCAACTATTCCGAGGCTTATTACAAAGCCACCGAAAACTTTCATCATAGTGTGACCGGCCATCATGTTAGCAAATAAACGAACAGAAAGACTTACAGGTCTACTTAAATAAGAAATAATCTCAATAACAACGATTAATGGCAGAAGAAGTGCTGGTACTCCACTTGGTACAAATAATTTTAAATAGCCCAAACCATGCTTCATAAAACCAATTATTGTTACTCCAACAAAAATAAATGAAGCTAAAATAAAGGTAACAATGATGTGGCTAGTTACTGTAAATGCATAAGGGATCATCCCAAACATGTTGCAGAACAGCACAAACATAAATAAAGAAAAGATAAATGCAAAATATGGTTTTGCTTTAGACCCAGCTGTATCACTAATCATTTTTGAAACAAAGCTGTAGCTTAGCTCTGCTAGAAGTTGAACCTTGCTAGGTAGTAATGAATTTTTTTTTGATCCAAGGTTGAAAATTAATAGAATTGCTAAAGAACTAATGACCATAAACAAACTTGCATTTGTAAATGATATATCTATTGCGCCTAATTTGATTTCTGGTCCAATTCTATAAACTTCGAATTGGTGCATCGGATTTGTTGCCATAATTTTTTAAATCTATTCTTGCATATTTTTTGCAGACCTGAATACATTTACTATACCAGCAACCACACCTACAAAAAAAAATATTAATATTAACCAGGGTTTAGTACCAAAGGTCTTGTCTAAAATAAACCCTATAATTGTCCCAATTACTACTGCAGACACTAATTCTGTGCTTAATTTAAAGGCAGTTCCAATAGAGGAGGGTGGATCCTCATCTTTATAAAGGTTTCTCTTAGCAATTTTAGATTTTGCAATCTCTAGGCGAGTTTTAAGCGAATCTTTTGGCATTTATTTATTAAGCAACCATACTCTCAGCTTTTTGTAAATCAACAGCTACTAGCTGGCTAATACCCTTTTCGGGCATAGTTACTCCATAAAGTCTGTGCATTTTGGACATCGTTAGAGCGTGGTGAGTTACAATAATAAATTTAGTGTTAGTTATTTTTGTTAAGTCTTCTAGGAGACCGCAGAATCTTGTTACGTTAGCATCATCTAGCGGAGCATCAACTTCATCTAATACACAGATTGGAGATGGATTAGTAAGGAACACAGCAAAAATAAGAGACAAAGCAGTCAAAGCTTGCTCACCACCTGATAATAAAGTTATAGACTGAAGTCTTTTTCCAGGAGGACTTACCAGCATTTCTAACCCAGCTTCAAGTGGATCATCAGAATCAACCAGCTCTAATTTTGCATTTCCTCCATTAAATAATTTTGTATAAACTTCATTAAACTTTCTATTAACTTTTTCAAAAGCCTCTAAAAGTCTCTCTCTTCCTTTTTGGTTTAATTCGTTAATACTTTCTTTTAATTTAATGATTGCCGATACAAGATCTTCTCTATCCTGTTCCATTTTTTTAATTTCAATTTCATATTTACTTGTTTCTTCGTCTGCCCTCAAATTAACTGAACCAAGTTTTTCTCTTTCTTTTTTCTTTTCATCTAAAGCATCTTCTTGAGCAACCGAGTCTGGCAGTTCCTCAACACCATTTAAATTAGAGTTTTCAAGAATATCATTTTCTTCAAGGTTAAGTTCAGAGTTAACTCTTTCTAACAAGTCATCTTTACGTTTTTTTAATCCTTCAACAGTCGCACCTGAGCTTGCTTTTCTTTCTCTTATTTGAATGGATCTTTCTTGAACATCATTTAATTCAAGTCTTAAAGAGTTAATTTTTTTATCAGTTTCTTCAATAATCTTTTCATTTTCAATTTTTTCATTTTCTGAAATTCTTAGTCCTTCAGTGGCTTGGCCCTTTTTTTCTGCTTGAGTTTTAGGTTGTTGGTCACGTTCATTTAATTGTGATAATAATTTATTTTTTCTCTCAGTCAATTCTGTTACCATTTTCTGAGAATTTGAAAGTAAGTTTTTCCAACTTTCAACTTCAGTTTCAATAGCTTTAATTCTTTCATTTCTTTTAATAGACTCTTTTTTAATTGATTGATTTTTACTAAAACTATCTGCATATTTTTCTTGAAGTAATTTTATATTGTCATTTTTTTCATTGATGTCAGTTAGTTTATTTTTACTTTCATCATTGGCTAAATTACTTAAGAAATTATTTAATTCCATTTTAGTTCTATCTAGCAATGTAAGGGCTTGATTAGCTTCATTACTGTTTATTAATTCTTTAATTTTTTCGATTGTATTGATAACCTCTTTAATTGGGTCGATGCTGATATTTATGTTACCATTAGCAAATATTTCAATGATTTCATCTACGGCTTTTTGCTCTTTACTAAGTTGATTTTTTGCTTTTTCGAGGTCTTCGTTTGATAGTTTTTCAGTTTCAAAATATTTAGAATCTAATTCTATTAATTCATTTTTTTCCTCTTTTAATCTTTTTTCATTCGAGTTTGCATCGATTACAATGCCTCTTTCTCTATCAATATCTTCTTCAATGGTTTTTAGTGATTTTTTAAAATTTTCTATCTCATCTTGCGTTCTTACATTTTCTTCATCTAAACTTTGTAGCTCTAAATTTAATCTTTGAATCCTTGAAAGGTTTTCAATATTTTTTTCTCTTAAAGGAGAAACTTTATCTGCTTCTGTTTTGATTGAGTTTTCAAACTGAGCAATTTGCTGGTTGAAGTTATTTACCTCTCCCACTGCTTCATTATTGATTTCATTTTCTATTCTAATTTCATTATCAATATCTAACAATTTTAAATAATATAGGCCTGCTTCAATTTTTTTTATTTCTTCAGATATAAGTTTATATTTTGTCGCTTCTTCGGCTTGCTTTTGAAGATTGGCCAACTGTTTTTCTTGTTGTCTTCTTAATTCATCTGCTCTTTTTAAATTCACTTCTGCAGCATTTAATCGAAGTTCAGCCTCGTGTCTTCTGACATGTAATCCTGAAATATTAGCTGCCTCCTCTAAGATTGCCCTTCTGTCTGTAGGCTTTGCAGTTACTAAGGCTCCAATACGTCCCTGACTTATCATCGATGGTGAGTGGGCACCGGTAGATAAATCTGCAAAAAACATTTGAGCATCTCTAGCTCTTACTTCTTTATCATTTATGTAAAATTTAGAGCCTTTGTCTTTTTCAATTTTTCTTCTAACTTCAATTTGATTCATATCCTTGTATTGCAGAGGCCCTTCATGACCTGCATTGTCTACAACGATTGAAACTTCTGCTATATTCTTTGAAGCTTTGTTTGATGTTCCGTTAAAAATAACATCTTCCATTCCAGAGCCCCGCATACTTTTTGCTGAGGTTTCTCCCATAGCCCATCTTAAAGATTCTACAATATTAGATTTTCCACAACCGTTAGGTCCCACTATTCCAGTTAGACCATCTTCGATTAAAAAATTTGTTTTTTCGGCAAATGATTTAAACCCATTTAATTGGATTTTTTTAAACTCCATGGACTAACTTATATCAGTTTTTCAAGATATTTTTTTAAATTCTTATAATTTATGTCTTTTTCAAACTTTTTGTCATTAATTATTATCGTAGGAGTAGCATTAACTTTAAATTTTTTAACACCCTCGATTCGATCATTCAAAACATAATCTTCAATAGCTTTATCTGCTAAGCACTTTTCAAAATCTAAGGTTACACCCTCATCTTCTAAAAACTTCTTTAAATACTTTGTAGCTTCCTCTGGTGTTTTTCCTCTTGCCCATTTTTTTTGGCCTGAATATAAAATATGCATTATGTCTGATTTACCATCGTTGTTGCATTGTCCAATTTTGGAAGCATTAAATGCTGCAATATCTAGAGGAAAGTGTCTAAATTCAATTTTCACTAAACCTTTATCAATAAAGTCTTTCTTAAGGCTTGGATAAACATTTTTATGAAAGTCTGCACAATGACCACATGTTAATGACTCATAGGTAATTATTGTGATCTTAGCACCTTCCTCACCTTCAGAAATTCTTTTGATAGACCGATTGTCTTCTGCGATTAGGTTAGTGACAAAGCCAACAAGTATAATAAATAATACTGAAACTATCTTTTTCATCTTTGTTTAAATAATTTAGTTAATTCTAATAATGATTTTTTTATTTTATCGTTCTTAATATCATTAATTCTATCTGTATATTTGCTATTTGTCACATAATTCTCGTTTTCATCTATCTTTTTAAATTTAGTTTGGGCATCATCAAAACTTATAAATTTTAATTTTTCAACAACAGCGTAGCCAAAGAAACTATTCATTTTATCCATTATTTCTTTTTTGGAATATTCTAAGTCTATTTCATGACCTCTTTTGACCATCACTTGTAGAGTGCTAACACCAAACTTATTAGAATTTTTAAATGATTTTGGATAACATATTTGAAAAATTTCATTACCAACTATGTATTTCCAATTATTTAGAGTTTCAGAGAATACGTGACCTTTTTTTTTGATTATTTTTTTGATGTTTTTTGGCAAAGTATCTTTAAAAGATCTTAAGCCTTGAATAGTTTTAAACCTCTGCTTAGTATTATTTTTAAATTGCATATGACAAAATCCATACTACCAAAAAAAATTCTTTATTGGTACGATAATAATAAAAGATCGTTACCGTGGAGAAAAAAACTATCTCAAGTTAAAAGGGAATTTTACACATTGGTGAGTGAATTTATGTTGCAACAAACACAGGTTGTAACTGTGGTTCCATATTTTGATAATTTTATCAAAGACATCCCTAACATAAGTTCATTAGCAAAAATTAATGAGCATAAACTCTTAAAATATTGGGAGGGGCTAGGTTACTACTCTAGAGTTAGAAATTTAAAAAAGACAGCACAGATATTAGAAAAAAATTTTAAAGGAAGATTACCCAGTACCATTGAAGAGCTAAAGCTATTACCTGGAATAGGTGAGTATACGGCAAACGCAATAATGGCAATTGGTTTTAATAAGCCATTTATTCCACTAGATGGAAATATTGAAAGAGTAATTAAAAGGTTGTTAAACTTAAATATAATTAGTGAAGTTTCAAAAAAAAACCTTATTAGTAAAAAAAAAATATTGGGCACCTCAGTTAGGGCGAGCGACTATGCGCAAGCCTTAATGGAATTAGGAGCACTTATTTGTCGACCTAAAAATCCTTTATGTGGTCAATGCCCTCTAACAAAAAATTGTAAATCTTTTAAAAATAATGATTTTGAAATAATAAAAGAAAGAAAAAAAAAGATTAATAAATTTTATTTATTAAAAGTTTATAAAAAAAATAACCAATTTTTATTGGTTAAAAATACTAAATTTAATTTTCTAAAAAATTTAAAAATATTTCCTATGGATGAACTACCCAAACATAGTAATTTAGAAAAAGACCTAAACTTTAAAATTTCTAATATGAATATGAATATAGTTGTGCAATTTAGCAAGATAAAGGGATCAATTCCAAACTCTTCTTGGATTGATAGCTCTAAGCTTGATGGTTATACTTTACCAACATTTACTAAGAAGATTTTTAATTATTTAGAAAAAAACCAATGAAAAAAATAGCAATAATAGGTGGTGGAATATCGGGACTATATATTGCAAACCTTTTAAGAAAAAACTCAAGTTACGAAATAACTATTTATGAAAAGAACAACTCTGTTAATCTAGAGAGGGGTTATGGCATTCAACTTTCAGTTAACAGCATTAAATTATTAAATGAAATAGGTTTTCAGAACATTAATTTAGAAGATAAATTTCATCCTAATAAAGTAGATTTCTATTCTTTAAAAAATAAGAAAAAGATATGTGATTTGAATATATCGGCTTTTAATATCAATGAAGCTAAATACACAACACTACAAAGATTTACTTTAATTAATTTTTTAAAAAATCAACTTCCTGATAATTTCATAAACTATAATAAAAAAGTCACTAAAATTGATTATGAGAGTGATAATATTGAAGTAACTTTTGAAAATAGTGCTTCAATTGAATGTGATTATTTAGTCATATCTGATGGGACATTTTCAAAATCAAAATCATTAATTTCTAAAAAAGAAATTAAACCAAGGTATTTTAAATCTATCGCTTTAAGAGCAACTATAGATCACAACAATATTAGAGGAATTGACCCAAATAACATATCTTTGTATTTAGGATCTAATTTACATTCTGTATCATACCCAATTGATAGCAAGAGTCAGTTTAATTTCGTTAGTATTTTGAGAAAAAAGCTTAGTATTAATGAGTTATTTGATTATTCTTTATTTGAAAATAGTGATTTTATTTCATCCATTTTATCTGAGATATCAAAACAAGTAGATCCAGAGATTATTAAAAATTTGAAAGATATTAGGTGTTTTCCAGTATTTGTTAGTTCTGAAATACATCAGCCAATAAATAAGAACACATTTCTTATTGGTGATGCTTTTTTTTCCTTTCCACCAACTTTCGCACAGGGTGCGTCTCAATCAATAGAAGTTGCGCATGAGTTGTATAAAAATTTAGAAAATGAAGATAATCAATTTAATGTTGAGAGAATTGAAAGAACAAAGATGATTGACCGAAAATCTAAATTTAATTATTTTGCTTTTCATCTTTCCAATCCATTATTGGTTTGGATCAGGAATACCTTAATGAAATATTTAGTTAAAAATAATAAGTTTATTGATAGTTATTTAGGAAAAATTTATAAAAATTAATTATTAGCAATTAATTTTTGTCTCAAGTTATCTATTGGGACACTCACACCATTTACATTGCAATGCCAATAAGTCCAACCATTACAACTTTCAGAGCCAAGAATTGTTGCTGCAACCTTATGAATAGATCCCTCAGATTGATTATGTTTGATACTTCCATCAGCCATAATTTTAGCCACAATTTTTTTCTTTTGGTCAAAAATACTCGTTCCAGGTTTTATTATTCCAAGTTCAACTAAAGACCCAAAAGGAATTCTTGGTTTAGACCTATTATTTTTAAGGGTATCCAGGAAGTCATCTTCTATTGGTTTTGTTTTGTTTAATCTTTCCACTGAAGCTTTAAAATAATTTTTTTCTTTTTCAATTCCGTAATAATTTCTACCTAATTTCTTAGCTACAGTCGCAGTAGTTCCGGATCCTAAAAATGGATCTAGGACTAGGTCACCCTTGTTTGATGATGCCAATAATACTCTATGAAGTAAAGACTCTGGTTTTTGTGTTGAGTGAACTTTTTTGCCATTTTTTTTAAGTCTTTCGGCTCCATTGCAAATAGGTAGTTTCCAATCTGATCTCATTTGAAGATCATCATTTAAACATTTTAACGATTGGTAGTTAAAAGTATATTTTGATTTTTCACTTTTAGATGCCCAAATTAATGTTTCATGAGCATTAGTAAACCTTGTTCCTCTAAAGTTAGGCATTGGATTGTTTTTATTCCAAATGACATCATTTAAAATCCAGAATCCTAAATTTTGTATAGCAGCTCCAACTCTAAAGATATTATGATAGCTTCCTATAACCCAAATAGCTCCATCCTTTTTTAAAATTCTTTTACACTCTGAAAGCCAAGCAACTGTAAACTCATCATATTTTTTAAAGCTTTCAAACTGGTCCCATTTATCATTAACAGCACTTACTTTAGTTCTGTCTGGTCTGGTAAGCGAATTCTTTAATTGTAGATTGTATGGTGGATCTGCAAAAACAAGATCAAAAGTTTCACTTGGAATTTTTTTTAATTCCTCAAGACTGTCACCATTAATAATCTTATTTTTAAAATCGTTTTTCATTTTATATAAAACAATTAGACTCCAAACGGATTCCACGGTCAACTCCAGATTGAATTAATTGGATTCAAATTGTGTTTATAATTTTTTCAACAACCAGATATTGTGTTGTCCCACGTGAAACTTATAAAAGATCACAAATAGGCGAGAAGGCTTTACGATGATGTTTGGTAATACCAAACCTTTTAATTGCTCTTAAGTGCTGTTTGGTTCCGTAACCTGAATTTGTATCCCATCCATAATTATTAAATTGTTTTGAAAGTTTTGTAATAAATCTATCTCTACTAACTTTTGCAATAATTGATGCTGCGGAAATGCTAGGGATTTTTTGGTCTCCTTTAATTATATATTTTAGTTTATAATTTTTAAGTTCTGGTAATTTATTACCATCTATTAAAACGAGAGAAGGTTTCTTATTTAATTTTAGTATAGCTCTTTTCATTGCAAGTAAGCTTGCATGCAGTATGTTTATCTTTTCAATTTCTTTAGTCGATGCATGACCTATAGCCCATATAGAGTTTTCTTTAATATATTTATCAAGCTCTTCTCTTTTATCTTTCGTTAAACTTTTAGAATCTTTTAATAATTTTTTATTAATAGATTTATTTAATATTACAGCTGCTGCATAAACTGGGCCGATTAAGCTACCTCTACCAACCTCATCAACACCAGCCAAAATTTGCATTAGATATTCAATTTCAAATCAACAATTTTTTGTTTAATTTTTTTTAAGTCTTCCCACGAGTGCTTTTTATTTTCAGGGACTCTTAAAAGGTAAGAAGGGTTAAAGGTAATAATAACATTATAGGTAGTGTTTTTAACAATTACCTCTTTCCACTTTCCTCTTTCTGTAGAAATTTTACTATTCAAGCCCGTTAATGATTCCATAGCACTACTACCCATAAGGATTATTATTTTTGGTTTAATAATTGAAATCTGTTTTTGCAAAAAATGAGAGTATCTTTTAATTTCAGTGGAGGTAGGCTTTCGGTCTTCGGGTGGTCTAAAATTAACAGCATAAGTAGAATAAATATTTTCTTTTTTAATGTTTATTGCCATTAACATCTTTCTTAAAAGATCTCCAACGTCACCCAAAAAGGTTAAACCAAGATTATCCTCTTCCACCCCTGGGGCCTCTCCAACTAACATTATAGGGCTATTGATATTTCCATCTCCCAAAACTATTTTTTTTGAATTATGTTTTAAGCCACAATCATTAATTGAATTTATTTGCAATTTTAATTCATTAAGTTCTTTTTCTTTATCAATCTGGTTAACATCATTCTCTTTTTTTAGATCTTTGGCAGTATTCTTCAACCTATTGATAGGATTTTCGTCAAAAATAAAATTAGATCCAATAGAATTTAATAATTCTGAATCATAATTCGTATTTTGATTTATTACTTTTTTAGACATACAATGACCCAATGTTGATAAAGTTTTTTAAATTTGCTTTAATATTATTGTTTTATCAAGGCCCATTATACTCAAAAAGTAAGACTTTAAACGATTTTAATTTACACCATTTGTCCAATTATTTTTCTGGTATCGTCGCTTATGAGAACAATGATAACTCTCAAGCTTTAAAATTTTTTAAATCATCAAAGTCTTTAATTAAACAGCACGATTCATATCTTGAAAACTATGTATACACACTTGTGCTTGAGGGTAAGGTTCAACAAGCTACAAGCGAAATTAAGCAAAATTTAACAGAAGGTAATTCTAATTTTTTTGAAGCTCATTTAATTCTAGCTTTAGACAGCCTTAAGAGAAAAAATTATAAAAGGAGCAAAGAACATCTACAAAAGTCTTATGAGTTTATCAACAACGATAGGCTTTCTTTAATAATAGCAGAAACATTGAAACAATATTTATATGTTTTTGAGAAAAATAAAATTTCAAAAACAAAAAATAGATTTGGTAATTTTTCCTTCATTAATGAGGTTTTTCAAAGATGTTATTTGAATGATGAAAACACCAAAGTTTATTTTGATAAATTGTTCAATTCACAAGATGATGCAGACTACTCAAGATATATATTTTTTTACTTAAATTATTTGATTGAAAATAATGGATACGAAGAAGCAAAAAATATTACTACTAATATAGATTACTTAAATTCGTCTTTACTTATTTCACAGGGAAAAAAGTGGATTAAAGATCAAAAGCTAGAAGAATTTAAAAAAATATTTTCATGCAGCAACACTACAGATATAATGGGTGAGTTTTTTTTCTTAGTATCCAACCTTTACTCGTCTCAAAATGATTATGAAAATTCTAATTTTTATTTAAATATATCTCATTACTTAAATCCCAAGTTTAAATTCAATTTATCTCTATTGGCTGAAAATCATTATCTTAATAAAAATTATACAAAAACTTTAAAAATTTTAGAATCTTTCAATAAAAAAGATGAGTTTTATTATTGGTTTAAATTAAAAAAAGAAGCACAAATAATTTCTAAATTACAAAATAAAGACAAATCTTTAGATTTTATTAACTTAAATTTTAAAAAAATTAAAAATCCCTCTATAAAAATAGTTTTTGATATTGCGAATTTTAATAAAGATGCAAAAAAATATAAAGAGGCAATAAGATATTATGATCAAATTATTTCAAAAATTGACATTAACTCTCAACTATATGCGGATATTTTATATAGAAGAGGTAGCAGTTATGAGAGGTTGGCTGATTATGTTAGTTCAGATAAAGACTTGTTAAAATCTCTAGAAGTTAATCCAGACGATGCATATGTGTTAAACTACTTAGCTTATTCTTGGTTAGAACGAAAATATAAAATAGATCTCTCTCTTCAAATGCTTGAAAAGGCTTATGCTAAAAGAAGCAATGACCCTTATATAATAGATTCAATAGGTTGGGCTTACTATTTAATTGATGATTATGAAAAAGCAGAAAACTTTCTAAAGAGAGCAGTTGAACTAATGCCAGAAGATCCAATTGTAAATGATCATTATGGCGATATTCTTTGGAAATTAGATAGAAAAATCCAGGCAAGATATTTTTGGGAAAATGTTTTAAATTTAGAAGAGACAGAAGATAAAATGAAAAAAATCATTAAAGGCAAATTGATCGAAGGTTTAAGTAATTCTTAATACATGAATAGTTTCAAGATTAAATCTTATGCTAAAATAAATCTTGCACTAAACGTAACTGGGAAAAAAACAAAACTACATAAAATTGAAACTCTGATTTCCTTTATAGATTTACACGATTTAATTCACTTAAAAAAAATTAAAAAAGAAAATCATAAAATAATTTTTAAAGGAAAGTTTTCTAAAAATATTGGTAAAATAAATACAGTTGCAAATTTACTGAAATTGTTAGATGAAAAAAATTTACTTAATAGTCAAAAATTTGAGATTAAAGTTATTAAAAATATACCTCAAGAAGCTGGAATGGGTGGTGGCTCAATGAATGCTGCTAGTTTAATTAATTTTTTTATTAATCAAAAAATATTAAAGATAAAAAAAAATGAGTTAATAAAGCTGACAAGTCAGATCAGTTCCGACGTTATTTTAGGAATAAAACCAACTATTGCAATTCTGTCACATAATGGAGAATTAAAAAAATATAATAAAGATATCAGACTTCATACATTAGTTGTAAAACCCAGTTTTGGCTGCTCAACTAAATACATTTACTCAAAAGTAAAATCATTCTCCAAACCTCAATTTAGTTTTCCCAAGTTAAAAATGTTTGAGGTGGAATATCTTAAAACTTTGAATAATGATCTCGAAAAAATAGCCTTTAAAAAATACCCAAAACTTAAAAAAATTAAATTATTCTTATCAAACACACACAACAATATGTTTGTTAGAATGTCGGGATCTGGCTCGTCAATCGTAGCCTATTTTGATTCTAAGAGGTCGTGTGGTAATGCATATAGTCAATTTAAAAGGAAATTCAGTAGTCATTGGTGTATTGCATCAAAAAC
>Ga0222670_1000288_pt1 | contig 22671 bp, 22 predicted proteins | sample AntAcemetagen732_FD_181148 | JGI IMG/M metagenome (GOLD analysis project Ga0222670, IMG submission 181148) | Saline water microbial communities from Ace Lake, Antarctica - #732 | ecosystem: Environmental > Aquatic > Non-marine Saline and Alkaline > Saline | place: Antarctica: Ace Lake... | reverse complement strand
ATTGTTTTCCTCTAGAATTTTTTTTCTCACACCACTTTTTGATGCAAGTATAATTTCTTTAACCATTATTTTTATTTATTTCATATATCTTAATTATTGATGCTGCAGTTTCTTCTACTGATTTTCTGGTAACATCAATTGTTGGCCATTTGTACTTAATAAATGTTTTTTTAGCTTCGTTAATTTCTTTTTCTATCTTACTAATATTTGTATAATTTGAGTTTTCTTTTTCTTTAAGAGCATTCATCCTATTTTTTCTAATATCAACTAACCGCTGAGGTTCGGTTGTTAAACCAACTACACAAGAAAGTTTAGGATTCTTTTTTAAACTTTCTGGTATTGATTGTTCATTTACTAAAGGAATGTTTAGGGTTTTATAGCCTTTGTTGGCTAAATAAATTGATGTCGGTGTTTTGCTTGTTCTGCTTACACCTAATAATATCAGGTCTGCTTTATTTATATCTTCAACTAGATTTCCATCGTCATGGGCCATGGTAAACTGGATGGCTTCAATTCTTTCATAATACTCTTCGTTCAAAGCATGTTGTCCACTTGGAACATGGGATGCCTTTTGATTTAAAAGTTTAGAGAAACTCATTATTAAATTCCCCAAAACACTAAAGCATGGAATTTTCTTTTCATCTCCTTTGGTTGCTAAAAACCTTGCAAGAGAAGTGTCAACAATTGTATATAGAATTATTGCGTTATCATTTTTTTTTGCTTCTTCCATTATTTTGGAAACTTGATTTTCTGTTCTTGTAAAAAAATAAGACCTAACATCATATTCTATGTTTATAAATTGAGCTTTAATTGCTAGAAACACCCTATCCAGAGTCTCTCCAGTGGAGTCAGAAATAAGGTATATTTGATATGTATTACTCATGTATTAAAAGTTGATATTTAAGTATTATTTTTATCATTTTTTAAAATGATGATGTTTTTTATTTTACACTGTAAAAACTCGTTTTTATTAACATTAATAAACATGTGAACTATTAATATACATTTTATCTAACAATATTAAATAAACCCTTAGATTTAAGACTATATAATAATTCTATAAATTATTAATTGTTGATAAATCATGTATAAAAACTGAAAACAAATAATTACCGTTATTCACATACTATGTAACTAATACTATAATTAAATATTTACTTATTATTATGACACCCATTCAAGAAACCATAATAAACAAAAAGACAACTAATTCTCCAATATGGTTAATGAGACAGGCAGGTAGGTACCTTCCAGAGTTTAGGGAAATTAGAAAATTAAATCCAGACTTTATTAATTTATGTTTAAATGAAAATTTATCATCAGAAATTACTCTACAACCTTTAAAAAGATTTGAATTAGATGCAGCAATAATTTTTTCAGATATTTTAATGTTACCGTATGGGTTAAATCAAAAAATAGAATTCAAAAAAGATTTTGGCCCACAACTTGGTTCACTAGATTTAGATAATATGTCCAAAGTTGATGAAATTGATTTTATAGAAAAATTATATCCGGTTTATAAATCAATTAAAAAAGTAAGCGAAAATAACTTAATTAAAAACAAAAACGTAATAGGCTTTGTGGGAGCACCATGGACATTATTAGTTTATATGATTAATAAACATTCACCAAAAAAAGAATTAATAAAAAATTTTTTCAAAGATGAATTTCTAATAAATAGGATTTTAATAATTTTAGAAAAATTTTTAAAGTTGCATATTGATCAACAAATAAAAAATGGTGCAAGCGTGATTCAGATTTTTGATAGCTGGGCTGGTTTGTTAGAAGAAAAAGATTTACCAAACTATGTTTATATTCCAACACTAAATTTAGTTGATTATGTAAAATCATTGAACGTACCAGTAATTTGTTTTCCAAGAGGAGTAAAAAATTATAAAAATTATTGCGATATTGTTAAACCTGATGCTGTCAACATTGATTACGATGTAGACCCAATATCTATATGTAAAGAAATTAATATACCTGTCCAAGGAGGACTTAATCCAAAGATATTATTATCTGATAAAGAAAACCTAAAAAAAGAAACAAAAAAATATCTAGATATATTCAAAGACCATCCATATATCTTTAATTTAGGACACGGCGTATTGCCCCAAACAGATCCTAACATGGTGGATTATTTGGTGAAGATGGTAAAAGATTATTAAATGAAAAAAGCAATTATTTTATTTAATCTTGGCGGTCCAGATAAATTAGAAAATGTTGAACCCTTCTTATTCAATTTATTTAATGACCCAGCGATTTTAAATCTACCAACTTTTTTAAGATATCCATTAGCAAAACTAATCTCTAATAGAAGAGCACCTGTTGCCAAGAAAATTTATGCAGAACTAGGTGGCTCATCACCCATATTAAAATTAACAAAAGAACAATCTGATGCTCTAGAAATAAAACTAAATCAAACGCAAGAAGAAGATGAATACAAGTGCTTCATCATAATGAGATGCTGGAATCCAAGAGCTAAAGATGTGATTAAAGATGTTCAATTATATGGCCCAGACGAAGTTGTTTTAATGCCCTTATATCCCCAATACTCTGCTGCAACATCGGGGTCTTCAATCAAAGAATGGAAAGACGTTTGTAAAAAAAATAACTACCATGTTAAAACAAGCACAATATGCTGTTACCCAACAGACCAGAATTTTATTAACGCTCATACAAAAGAGATAATAAAAAAAATTAAAGATCTTAAAAACTTTAAATTAATATTTTCTGCGCATGGCCTACCGGAAAAAAATATTAAAAAAGGAGACCCTTATCAATGGCAAGTGGAACAATCGGTTAAAAAAATAGTTGAGAGTTTAAATGATGAGAACCTTGATTGGATATTAAGTTATCAAAGTCGAGTTGGTCCACTAAAATGGATAGGACCATCTACAGAAACTATAATTATTGAAAATTCCAAGGTTGGTAAGCATATCGTTTTAGTCCCTATCGCGTTTGTTTCCGAACACTCAGAAACTCTCGTTGAGCTTGATATAGAATATAAAGAAATAGCAGATGCTAATGGATGTAAAAATTATACAAGAGTTCCAGCACTTGGAATTAATGAAGATTTTATTAAAGCAATGTCAGAATTAATAATTAAAAAAAATGAATATAGGATTAATGAGAATCTTTATCCACCAAAGATACAGTGTCCATCTAATTTTAAAAAATGTCCTTGTTTAAATTATGAATAGTTATTTATTATTCAAGAGCCTTCATTTAATAGCAGTAATCTCCTGGATGGCAGGCCTTTTATATTTACCCAGAATTTTCGTATACCATGTAGAAAATTTAAAAGATAAAAACATTTCTTCAATATTTAAAACAATGGAAAGAAAATTATATTTTTACATTATGACACCAGCAATGATTTTAACTTGGGTGTTTGGATTAATTTTAATTTCTTCTTTAGGTTTTGAAGTTCTTTCTGAAACTTGGATTAAACTAAAATTGTTGTTAGTGATTTTATTAACCCTATATCATTTTTATTTATCCAAACTTCTTAGTGGTTTTAATTTGGATCAAAATACTAAATCTTCTAAGTTTTTTAGAATAATTAACGAAGTACCAACAATATTGCTTATTTTGATTGTTTTTATTGTTGTTTTTAAGCCCATCTAAGCTTGTAATAGTTTAAAGAGTATATATATTTATCTCATCTTACAAAAATTTTAACCCCCCCCTTACTCATGAATATACAAGAACTTAAATTAAAATCATCTGAACAATTAATTACGCAAGCAGAAGAGCTTGGAATTGAAAATGCTAGCACACTCAGAAAACAAGAAATTTTATTTGCTATATTAAAAAAAGTTGCAGAAAAAGAAGAGATAACAGGAGCTGGAGTTTTACAATTATTACAAGATGGGTTTGGTTTTTTAAGAGCAATGGAATCAAACTATTTAGCTGGACCAGACGACATCTATGTTAGTCCAAGTCAGATTAGAAAATTTGGTTTAAGAACAGGAGACACAGTCGAGGGTCCTGTTAGAGCACCCAAAGAAGGAGAAAGATATTTTGCTTTATTACAAGTAGAAAAAATAAATTTTGAAGAACCAGAAAAAGCTCGTCACAAAATTGCGTTTGATAATTTAACTCCACTTTACCCAAACAAACAAATGGTGATGGAAGTTGAGACAACTAAGATTGAAAAAAAACCAGATTTAACTCCAAGATTAATTGATCTTGTAAGCCCAATTGGAAAAGGTCAAAGATCAATAATTATATCCCCTCCTAAAGCTGGTAAGACAATGATTTTACAAAGTATTGCAAACTCAATTGCTAAAAATTATCCAGAGAGTTACTTAATGGTTTTACTGATCGATGAAAGACCAGAAGAAGTAACTGATATGAAAAGAACAGTTAAAGGTGAGGTTATTAGCTCTACATTTGATGAGCCAGCTTCTAGACATGTTGCTGTTGCTGAAATGGTAATCGAAAAAGCAAAAAGATTAACTGAGCATAAAAAAGACGTGGTAATTTTATTAGACTCAATCACAAGATTGGGTAGAGCATATAATGCAGTAATTCCAAGTTCGGGAAAAGTATTAACAGGTGGAGTTGACGCGAATGCACTTCAAAAACCAAAAAGATTTTTTGGGGCCGCTAGAAATATTGAAGAAGGTGGATCTTTAACAATCATCTCAACAGCTTTGATTGATACTGGATCAAGAATGGATGAAGTTATTTTTGAAGAATTTAAAGGAACTGGAAATAGTGAAACAGTTCTGGATAGAAAAATTTCTGAAAGAAGAATTTATCCAGCAATCGATATAACTAAATCTGGAACAAGAAGAGAAGAATTACTTTTTGATAAAGACGACCTTTCAAAAATGAACGTGCTAAGAAGAATTATTAGTCCCATGGGAACTATGGACGCTATTGAATTTATTAATTCAAAACTTAAAGAAACAAAAAGCAATGCAGATTTTTTTAGCTCAATGAATAAACCAGCTTAGTACAAGCCTCCTACCAATTAATTTAAAGTTTTACAGAACTACAAAATTGAAGCTATAATATTAGCATGACAATTTATGCTCTATCCACTGGTCCAGGAATCTCTGGAATAGCTATTGTTAGAGTTTCTGGAGAAGACACTAAAAAAGTAATAAAATTATTAACCAATTTGGCACTTCCAAAGCCAAGGGTTGCAACATTAAGAAAAATCAACAAAATCAACACTTCTGAGCTTATTGATGAGGGTATAATATTATGGTTTCCTGGCCCTGAGAGCTACACAGGTGAGGATATGGCTGAATTTCATATACATGGTAGCAAAGCAGTAATTGACGCCCTACACCACTCCATTTCAAAGGTTGAAAATTGTCGTCTAGCTGATCCTGGTGAATTTACAAAACTTGCATTTCAAAATGGAAAAATAAATTTACTTAAAGCAGAAAGTATTGCAGATTTAATTTCAGCAGAAACTGAAATTCAAAGACAACAAGCAATAAAAATTATGAATGGAAAATCTGCAGATAAATTTAATAGTTTAAGAGAAAAACTTTTGAAAATTTTATCACACGTTGAAGCAAAAATAGATTTTCCAGATGAAGACTTACCCGAAGATATTTTGAAAAATATTAAAAAAATTTCCAATGAAGTAATTTTTAATATAAAAAAAATTTTAGATGATCAGAAAGTTGGCGAAAGAATTAGAGAAGGTTTTAAGATTGCAATCATAGGACCAACCAATGCTGGAAAATCTAGTTTACTAAATCATCTTTCAAATCGAGATGCAGCAATCGTTTCAGAAATAGCAGGAACCACAAGAGATGTAATCGAGACACATCTAAATATTGATGGTTATCCGGTTGTGGTTTCTGACACTGCAGGAATTAGAGATTCTAAAAATGAAATAGAGAAAAAAGGAATCAAATTAGCACTTGATAAAGCAGAAAATGCAGACTTAAAGTTAATCGTTATAGACGCTAAAAGCATTGATTTTAAAGGAGTTTTAAAAGAATTGATGGATGAAAATGCAATACTTGTAGTTAATAAATCTGATCTTTTAAAAGAAGATTTAAATTCTGGAATAAAAAATCATGAACATGTTTTAATTTCAGTAAAAAATAATCTCAATCTAGAAGATTTAATTTTAAAGATTAAAAACAAATTAAAAAGTAAATTTATTACAAGTGAAGATATTTTAATTACCCGTGAAAGACACAGACAACATCTTAATCAAAGCTTAAATTATTTAAAAAACTTTGAAGAAAAAAATGAATCTGAAGATTTTGATAAAGCTGCAGAAGATCTTCGTTTAGCAACACGACATTTAGGAATGATAGTCGGAAAAGTAGATGTTGAAGAGATATTAGGTAGTATCTTTAATGATTTTTGTATTGGAAAATAAATAATATCAAAATTAAAACTGTTTTTTTCTTAAATAAGCTAATACTATCAACACATCTCATTTTTACCTAAAACTTGCTTTTACATGGGTTTTTGACCCATTTTTCTCACTTATTGTTGATAAACATAGCTTTTTTAAGAAATTTATAGACATTTTTAGTGATTTTTAAGATCAAAAATATATTTAAAATAATTTAATTTGTTTCGACTCTCATCTTGTAAAAAATTTGATCAGTTATAAATTTAAATTATGAAAAATGATCTGTCATTTGGAGTGGTTATAATTGGAGGAGGACATGCGGGCTGCGAAGCTGCTGCTGCTGCTGCACGTCTTGGAGTTAACACCGCCCTATTCACACACAAAATTGAGACCATAGGAGAGATGTCTTGTAACCCAGCGATAGGTGGTCTTGGCAAAGGTCATCTTGTTAGAGAGATAGATGCTTTAGACGGTGTGATGGGAGAGGTTGCTGATAAATCAGGTATACAATTTAGATTATTAAATAGAAGTAGAGGGCCTGCAGTTCAAGGACCCAGAACACAATCAGACAGATCATTATATCGTAAATATATGCAAGAAAAATTACTAAACTACTGTAATTTAAGCATTTTTTCTGATCCTGTAATAAGATTTATTTTTAATAAAAACACTATAAGTGGTTTTGAAACAAAGTCAGGCAAAAAAATCTTATGCGGTAAGCTAATCTTAACAACGGGCACATTTTTGAATGGTTTGATTCATATTGGTGATGAGAGAACACCAGCTGGAAGGTTTGATGAGAAACCTTCAACAGGGTTAAGTGAACAACTTGAAAAATATGATTTCAAAATAGGAAGACTTAAGACAGGGACACCACCAAGGCTTGATGCTAGAACAATTAAGTATGATAATTTAGAAGAACAGTTTGCAGATGATGATCCTTATTTTTTTTCTTTCTTAACTAAAAAAAATTTAAACAAACAAGTTTCGTGTCGGATGACATATACGAATGAAAGGGTTCATAAGATAATTCAAAAAAATCTAAAAAGAAGTGCCATGTACTCAGGAAGCATACAGGGGGTTGGTCCAAGATATTGTCCTTCAATAGAAGATAAGATAGTAAAGTTTGCAGATAAGGACCGTCACCAGATATATTTAGAACCTGAGGGGCTAAATGACCACACAATATACCCAAATGGAATATCTACCTCCCTACCTGAGGAGGTCCAGCAAGAAATATGTAACAATATCAGCGGTTTAGAAAATGTTAAAATAATTAGACCAGGTTATGCAATAGAATATGACTTTATTGACCCAAGAGAACTATTTTTAACTCTTGAAACCAAAAAAATTCAAAATTTATACCTTGCTGGACAAATAAATGGGACGACAGGTTATGAGGAAGCAGCTGCTCAAGGTTTAATAGCTGGAATTAATGCTGCGTTATCTTTTAAGAAAGAAGAGCCGTTTATTTTGGATAGATCAGATGCTTACATTGGAGTTATGATTGATGATTTAGTAACCAAGGGTGTTGCAGAACCATATAGAATGTTTACCTCAAGAGCAGAATATAGACTAAGTTTGAGAGCAGATAATGCAGACCAAAGGTTATCAAATAAAGGAATCGAAATTGGATTAATATCAAAAGAAAGAGAAGATATTTTTAAAGATAAAGAACAAAAATTAGGAATAATATCTAAAATAATGTCTGAATCGTCAATATCACCAACAAAAATTAAAAGCTTTGACATCAAAATTGCAAAAGATGGTATTTTAAGAAAATCCAATGAAATATTAACCCAAAAAGGTGTTGATATGAAAAAAATAAGAGAAATTTGGCCTGAAATTCCTTTTTTTGATAAAAAAATAGATGAACAAATTGAAATAAATGCTCATTACAGAGGATATCTTAAAAAACAAAAAGCAGATATATTGGCATTTAAAAGAGATGAAAATTTAGTAATACCTGAAAAAGTTAATTATGATGATCTATCAGGACTATCAAATGAGGTAAAAGCCAAATTTAAACTAATAAAACCAAAAACTATGGGACAAGCACTAAGAATTGATGGAATAACTCCAGCTGCTGTATATATTTTGTTGTCACATGTAAAAAGAAAGTCTATTAAGCTTATAGCTTAATGGAAGAATTTTTTAAAAAATATCCACTACTAAAATACCAAAATGTTCCACGTGAAACATTTATTGAGTTTGAGATATTTGTGTCAATGCTGCAGCAAATAAATGAGGAAATTAATATAATAAGCAAAGAAACGGCTAAAAATAAAGTAATTAGAGAACGCCATATAGTTGATTCAGCTCAAATCATTGAATTTATTGATTTAAATAGAAATATAATAACAGATATAGGGTCTGGTGGAGGTATGCCAGGTATAATTATATCAATTATGATTAAAAATCAGAAAAATACAGCCAAAGTTCATTTATATGAAAAAAGTCACCGTAAGAGCTCTTTTTTAAGAAAAGTGTCTAGAGATTTAAGATTAAACACTGAAGTCATACAAGAAAATATTTTTGAAGCACAAAATTTAGAGTCAGGTACAATAATGGCAAGAGCTTTTAAACCTTTACCAATAATTTTAGATTTAGTTTATAAAAATTTTAGTAGTTACAAAAATTTAATTGTCTTCATGGGAAAAAATGGTGAAAAAGTTTTAGAAGAAACTTTAATAAATTGGGATTTTGATTTTGAAAAGAAAAAAAGTATTACAAGTGAAGATTCATTTTTATTAAATATAAAAAATATTAAAAAAAAACATTAAAAAACTAAATGCAAATTATTTCTGTAATAAATCAAAAGGGTGGGGTTGGAAAAACAACAACTGTAATTAATCTTGCAGCAGGTTTAGCTCAACAAGAAAAAAAAGTTTTAGTAATCGACCTTGATCCACAAGGAAATGCTACCACAGGGCTGGGTCTATCCAATTTAGAAAGTTCGACTGAGACTATTTATGGAGTGTTGAATGGAACAAAGGCCATTTCAGATGTGATTAGAAAAACAGAGTTCAAAAATTTAGATATAATTACTTCAAATGTAGATTTATCTGGGCTTGAGGTCGAGACAGCTGATGACAACATGCGAGCCTTCATTTTAAAACGTGAATTAACCTCGTATTCAAATGATTCTAGAGCAAACTATGATTATGTGCTTATAGACTGTCCACCATCGCTAAGCTTGCTTACAGTAATGGCTCTAGTGTCTTCTCACTCACTGCTAGTTCCATTACAAGCTGAATTTTTTGCTTTAGAAGGTTTAACCCAACTAATGAAAACCATAGAACGAATAAAAGTTAACTTAAATCCTGAATTAAAAATTAGAGGCATACTTTTAACAATGTTTGATAAAAGAAACAGGTTATCTACACAGGTAGAAAAAGAAGCAAGAGATTATTTTAATGAAAAAGTTTATCTAACAGTGATCCCAAGAAATGTCAGACTGTCAGAGGCGCCATCTCACGGTATGCCAGTCTTGATGTATGATAAATCTTGTCCTGGTAGTAAATCATATTTTAACTTTACAGATGAATTTATTAATCAAGAAAAAAAAATAGGGAGTGCTGCATAATGGATACAAACAAAATAAAAAAAGGCCTAGGCAGAGGTTTGTCATCTTTAATAGGTGAAACAAAAGCAGAAATAAATATTAATAAAGTTTCGATATCTGATCTCGTAAGTAATAAATTTCAACCAAGAAAAACATTTGATGAGAATAGTTTACAGGATTTAACAAACTCAATAAAGGAGAGGGGTATTATTCAACCAATTATTGTTAGAAAATCTAGTGATGATAGCTTAAAATATGAAATAATTGCAGGAGAGAGAAGGTGGCTATCTGCACAAAAAGCAGGTTTGCATGAAGTGCCAGTTGTTATTGCTGATGTGGATGATTTAAAATCTTTAGAATTTGCAATTGTTGAGAATGTTCAAAGAAATGACCTAAATGCAATTGAAGAAGCACGCGGTTACCAGCGTCTTATTGATGAGTTTTCATACGATCAAGAAAAAGTAGCACAATTTATTGGAAAAAGTAGAAGTCATATCGCTAATTTTTTGAGGCTATTAAGTCTTCCTGAAGCAGTTTTAAAGTTAATCGAAACTCAAAAACTAACAGCAGGGCACGCAAAAATTTTAGTAGGTCTAGAAAATGCAGAGTTTGTTTCAAATAAAATAATTGAAAAAAATCTTTCAGTTAGACAGTCAGAAAATTTTGTTAAAATATTTAAAACCAAGAAGCACTCTCTTAAACCATCCAAGGATGCAAACCTACAGGTCTTAGAGAATTCAATTAGAGAAAAAATTGGTCTTAATATTTTAATCAAAAATAAAAAAAATAACTCAGGATCTTTATTGTTAGAATACAAAGATTTAGATCAGTTAAATAAAATAATTGAGATTATAAAATCTAATTACTAATTTTTTTTGAATTATTGATTATAAAATCTGATAAAATATTTTTTGCTATAGTTGAATTTTTTTTAATCGATAATTCAATTTCGTTACTTTTATAAATTAAATTTTTTAATTCCCATTTTTTCCAAGACCTTACTTGTTGAGTTACCAAGGGCTTGTCTTTCCAAAAAATAGGTGGCTTAAAAGAAGAAATTGCTTGATCAATATTGTTTTTTTCATTAACTAGTTCATGAATTTTAAGCAATCTTTTAAGTTTAGTTAATAACGTTCTAATGACTATTATGTTATCCTCATCAGAATAGTTATTTTCACTTAAAATAGCGAGTGTTTTTCTGGTGTTTTTAGCCAGGGAATAATTAACTAGTTCTGACGCACTGTAATTATCTGCAAGATTAGTTAGTTCAATTATATCTTGTAGGTGTATGTTTTTTTTATTTAGAGAAAAATTTTCAATTTTTTGTAATTCATTATTTAAATTCTTTCTATCACCCCTACTTCTGTCTATTAAAACATTAATTAATTGTTGAGAAATTGGAATTTTTTTATCTCTAAAAAATTGACTAACTATAGCGTTTAGTGTTTGATTATTATCCTCATAAAAAGGAATACATATAATTGATTTCTCTTTTTCAAAAAATTTTCTTAAAGTTGATTTTCTTTCAAGGTTTTTTGAATTTAAAATAAACCGAACATCTTCTGGTTTTTTTTCTATCAATCCTTCAATAACCACTCTAATTTTATCTGAAACCCTATTTATAACTATAAGCTTATTATTATCAAAAAATGATTTTGTTAACACGCTATTATAAAAATTAGTTATGTTGTCTAATATTTCTCTCTCTTCATATCTATAAATTCTATCCTCATATTTTTTTTCAAAGAAATTTTTGATTGTTTCCTCTTTTAAACCCTCATTGTCACCATAAAAAAGATAAAAATCATAATTTTCTAATTTTAATTTGTCAAGTTCAAACGATTTTAAAATCATCTCTTAGGTCCTTAAATAAATAAAAATCTTTTCTGATATTTCATTAATTAAATTTAATTCAATATTTTTTTGGTATTGAGAGAGATCAAATTTATTTTGTGAATTATTATAAGTAAAACTAGAAATAAATTCTTTTTGTTTCACAATTATCCCTTCACTTGTAAGAGAAAAATTTACTAGGATGGAGGATCTATAAATTGAGGGATTTCCAGCTTTGTCTTTTGAAATTACATCTATTTTTTTTGAACTCTTTAATATTAGCGTGTATCCATTAGTCGAGCTTCTATCTTCTTTAATTCCTAAAGAGGATATAATAATTTTATTTATTCTTTGATCTCCATCAAAAGTGACAACTTTTATTGTCTGTTTTAAATCATTTTTTTTTAGATGAAGAGGTTCATAACCACAACTCCACAAAAAACAAAGTAACATTAATATAGCAGTTTTTTTTAACATTATTTTAAAATTAAGTTTATTAATTTGTCTTTTATAAAGATAGTCTTAATAATAATTTTTTCTTCTATAAATCTCCGCAGTTCTTTTGTTTTTTTAATCTCTTCAATTAAATTTGACTCGTTAATATTTTTCTCCATTAAAATTAAACCTTTTTTTTTTCCATTAATTTGTATAACTATTTTGCACTGATTGCTTTGAAGATATTTATCTTTAATTTCAGGCCATAAATAATTTTTATCAGCAGTTATTTCTTCCAAACATTCACTTGCAAGATGTGGTGTAATAGGAAGCATTATAGTTAGAATTTTTACAAAGTTAGGTATTAAGTTTTCACTGAGAGACTTTTCCTCTAATATTTTATTAAAAAAGGTATAAATTTCATGTAAGTTTGCGATGATTACGTTATAGCTAAACTTATTTAAACTAACGTTAATTTTATTGATTGTTTGATTGGTAAACTCTTCTATAAATTCGTTAAAAACTTGAACCCCTTTTTGTTGCTGCTGAGATTTGAGAGCTATTCTTTTATGCAATATCCAAAATTTTTGAATAAATTTGTATGATGCAATCATTCCTTGATCAGACCATTGTACATCTTTTTCTGGCGGACTGTCAGACAGGATAAATAATCTAACTGCATCTGCTCCATAATCTTTAATCATTTGCTCTGGATCAATAGTATTTTTCTTTGATTTAGACATTGATTCTGAAGGACCAACTTTTATTTTCTCCAATGTATTTCTTTTACTAAAGAATTGTTTTCCGTTTTCAGAAAAAACCTCATCAGGGCTTAACCAATTATTATTTTGATCTTTATAAGTTTCATGACAAACCATTCCTTGAGTAAATAAACCTTTGAATGGTTCTTTAACTTTAATTTTATCAACTTTATAATCTAGCGCTCTTGTAAAAAATCTTGAATACAAAAGGTGTAATATAGCATGCTCTACTCCACCTATATACTGATCAACAGGCATCCAATAATTAACTTCATCTAAATCAAAACCTAAATCTTTATTTTTAGGCGAACAAAATCTTAAAAAATACCATGAAGAGTCTACAAAAGTATCAAGTGTATCTGACTCTAACATACAGTCTTCATCATCAATAATAATTTTTTTCCAATTTTCTTGATGATCTAATGGATTGCCTTTAGTATTTAAATTTATGTTTTCAGGTAATTTAATAGGAAGTTTTTCTAAAGGAACTTTAACTATTTCATTATTTTTTTTATAAGCAATTGGTATAGGACAACCCCAATATCGTTGTCGAGAAACCCCCCAATCTTTCAATCTAAAGTTAATTTTCTTTTTACCTATTTTTCTTTCTTCTAGTATTTTAATAGTTTCTACAATTGATTGTTCAGGAACTTTTAAGCCATCTAAAAATTTAGAGTTAAAGAGAACTCCAGGCCCCGTATAGGCTTCTTGTGAAATTTTAAAATCATTTCCTTTGCCAGAAGGTTTAACTACAGAAATGACATCTAAGTTATACTTTAAAGCAAAATCTAAATCTCTCTGGTCATGTGCTGGGCAGCCAAACACTGCTCCAAAACCATAATCCATTAAAACAAAGTTAGCAAAATAAACAGGTACCTTTTTTGTTTCATCGAGAGGATTTATTGCAGTTAAATTAGTTTTAAATCCAATTTTGTCAGCTTGAGCGATCGATTCTTCTGTTGTACCTGTTTTTGAACAATCGGCCTTAAAATTAATAAATTCTTCATTATTTTCATATATTTTTGATATTGGATGATCAACCGATACAGCTAAAAATGAGAAACCAAATAAAGTGTCTGGTCTAGTTGTAAAGCAATTAATACTTTTAACTTCTGGATTACCCTCAACTTTAAAATCTATTTCGCAACCAAAGGATTTACCAATCCAATTTTTTTGCATAACCTTGACTTTATTGGGCCACTCATTGAGCTGATTAAGACCTTGAAGAAGATCATCAGAAAATTTAGATATATTAAAAAACCATTGACTAAGCTTTTTTCTTTCAACAGGAGCCCCAGATCTCCAACCTTTTCCATCAATTACCTGTTCATTTGCAAGAACTGTTTGGTCAACCGGGTCCCAGTTAACATAGTTTTCTTTTCTATAAACCAAGTCTTTATCGTAGAGTTCCAAGAAAAATTGTTGTTGATGTTTATAATAATCAGGGGAACAAGTAGATATTTCTCTATCCCAATCAATTGAAAGGCCCAGCTTTTTAAGTTGAGTTTTCATTGTAGAAATATTTTTTTCAGTCCAATCTTTAGGATCTAAATTATTTTGACGAGCTGCATTTTCTGCAGGCATGCCAAAAGAATCCCAACCCATTGGATGAAGAACATTATAACCCTGAAGAGATTTATATCGCGCAAGAACATCACCAATAGTATAATTTCTTACATGACCCATATGAATTTTCCCAGAAGGATATGGAAACATTTCTAAACAATAAAACTTTTTTTTATCCTCAATTATTTTAGCGCTGAATGTTTTGTTTTTAAACCAATAATCTTGCCATTTTTGCTCAACAATTTTAAAATTGTATCTTTCTAATTCCATTTTAAATAACTTTAAATATTAAAAGTAAACAATGCTGCTATAAATTCACTTTTTGGTTTTTTATTTATTGTTTCCAGCGTCAGGAAACATTTTCTAATCCCCAATCTTTTTTTTGTTAGTAGCTAAATCAGAATTTTGTAGTTGTGCAGCCTTTTTTAAAATTGCTATCCTAATTTCAGAATTTAAGTTATTATCAATTACTTCTACCTTGCAATCATTTGTGCTTTGATTACAAGTCTTTTTATGAATTATCACATCAAGAGCATCAGACCTAACTTCATTTGAAAGAAAGCGAATTGTAATTTTAATTTGTTCATTTGAACCACCATTACTAAACCAATCTGTAACAATAATACCTCCAGCATAATCAACATTACTTAGTGGAGCGAAATTTAGTTTGTCTATACTTGCTCTCCATAAAGGATTAGAAGATGCGAACATAAATTCTCCAGATCCTTTATTACCAACTTGACCAAATTTAACACTCTTACCAGTTTTCAAGTTTTCTTTAACTCTTTCATCAGAATTAGTTGAGTTTTTCCTGGCATCAGAATATTTATAAATTCCACAGGAATTAAGCAATCCAAGAAGCAAGATAGAAAAAAATATTTTATTTAAGGTTGTTAATTTAATCATTATAAAATTGTTTATAAGTAGTTTTAATAAATCATTATTTAAGAAAGTATAACAAAAATAGATGTTCTAGTTAGGTGTGATATTTATACAACAATTGATAAAAATAAGAGTATTTTTCAATTTTCATTGTGAAATTTGATTTAAAATCACTAAATTACATTCAATTCATATATGAAAATAATAATAACAAAGGATATAAAATGAATAAATTGACTAAAGTAGGGCTTACAGCTTTAGCTGGTTCATTGGTAGCAATTTCAGCACAAGCTGTTGAATTGGCTGTCTCTGGAAGCGCTAAACTAACTCACACATCGGCTGATAGTACAGAAGTAACAGGAAACCCACTAGGAATGAATACTGCTATTACATTTTCTGGATCAGGTGAAGTTAACGGTTATACAACAAATCTAATGATTGTAGCTGCTGACCAAATTGGTGGAATGTCATCTGCATCTCTATCAGTTGACTTAAATGACTTGGGTAAACTTACGTATGACCAAGGTGTTGGTGCTGGTGGTATCTCAACTATCGACGACAAAACTCCTACTGCTGCAGAAGAAGTATGGGATAACCTAGATGCAGTAACTAATACTGCAAATGGTTTAGTAGGTGGTGGAAATGGTGGTGTTGTCGTTTACGCTAACTCATTCATGGACATGAACTTATCAGCTCAAATATCAAAAGGTGATAGAACTTCTAACGCAGACGGTGCTGTCAGTGGTGGTACTTCTGGTACTTCTTGGGATTTTGCATTAACTAACGATACTCTAGTTGAAGGTTTAAATGTTGGTTTTGGTTATGGTAAAATAGCTAATGGTGCACAAGGTGGAGCACAAGGTAGCGATGACACTAATGAACATATGGTAGCATTTGCAAATTACTCTATGGGAATAATTACTGTTGGTTACACTGAAGCTAACATTGATGATGGTACAACTGGTGGACAAAATGAGTATGCTACTGGATTTGGTATAGCTGCTAACATTAATGATAATCTATCAATATCATACGGTGAAAGAGAAGTTCAGTATCTTAATCCTAGTGCTACTGACGTAACTGAAGATATGAAAGGTTATGCATTAGCTTACACTATGGGATCTGCTAAAATTACTTATCAAACAAATGAGACTGATAATAATGGTGGAACTGTAGGTACAAGTGATGAGATGACTGAAATAGCACTTTCTTTATCATTCTAGTCAAAATAATAAACTTTACAAAAAAGCCCCAATTTATTGGGGCTTTTTTTTGTTTAAACTAAGCTGAAAAGGTCTTTAAGATAAGGTTCAAACTTTTGATAAGATTTAATTGAACTATTATAAATTGGTTTTCTAGCCTGTGACAAACTCACAGTTTTAATTGGGTTTTTATTTTTTTCAAAAGTTAAACATTGATCCTCCCAATCCAAGTTACAATAATTAATAATTCTTTTAATCTGTGAATTTTCATCTTTAATCAAAGACTCATATTGAACATCCAAAAAACCCTGGGGAAAAAGTTCTTTCCAAAAATTCATAAGATCTGAATATAAATTATAGTAAGCGGCTAAATCTTTCTCATTATAACAAAAATTTAAATTTCCCTCAAACAAGTTTTTATATAAAGACAAGCAATTATCCTTAGGCTCTCTAAAACAATGTATAATTTTTGCAGAAGGGAAAAAAATTTTTATCAGGCCAATCCACCTAAAATTTAAAGGAGCTTTATCAGTAATAAACTCTTGATCGATTTGATAATTTTTTATGTATGAAAAATATTTATTATGAACATTGTTATCATATGAAAGAGTATCAAGAGTTGACAAAAATTTATTTAAAGATAACTCAGAATTTTCCATAAACTCCTCCTCAACAATCTGAGATAAATACGGAAGCTCACCAGAACCATAAACTTTAGAATGTGAACTAACAATTTGTTCAACAAGAGTTGTACCAGATCGAGGCATACCCAAAATAAAGATAATTTTTTTACCATCAACAATTTTATTTGTAAAATTTATTAAGTCGACCTTAGAAAATGTTTTTTTTATATCACTAAATAGTTTAATTTGATTTTGAATATTAAAATTAGATGATTTTTTTTTTAAGTTGTTTGCAATATTTAAATTATTATAACAATTTTTAATATCATTAATGTCTTCATAAGCTTTTGCTATTGCAAAATATAAATAATACTTTTGTGTATCATCTAGTTTTAAATTATTTAATTTATTAAGCATATCAGACAGATGATCGTCATTAGGCTGATATTTTTTAGATTTACTAATCAATAAATCTGCCCTAGTAAATCTAGGGTCAGCTGCAGAGGCTCTAGCCGCATACTCTATGGATAATTTAAAATGACCTAAAGATTGATAGTTCATTGCCAAAGAATAAAGAACCACAGGATGTTCGGGGTTAATCTTTAAAGCTTTTTCATAAAGTTGACTTGATTGGTCAAATTGATTTAAATCTCTTTTTAAATTGCCATAATTTACATATGCATTGATATAATCATTTTTTTTATCAATAATTTTACAAAAAAGTTGTTCTGCAGCCTTATAATTAAATAAATTCTTTTCTGAATTTGCTAAATTATTCATAATGGTAATATTATTTTGATCCATCTTTAATGCTTTAGAGAAAATTTCTCGTGCTAAGTTGAATTTACTAATATTCATATAGGCAGAACCCAATAAGTTATAAAAAATCAAATATTCAGGAAACTTTTTAATATTTTTCTTACAATGTACAATTACCAAATCGTAATTAGCAGCTGTAAATAAATTAAATATCTTTTGGGAGATTATTTTAGCTTCTTCGTTTCTATTGTTTATCATCTTATAAAAAATATTTTGTTAAAGTAGGTTTTTCATTAAACAGAGTTATAGAGGCAAATCCATAAGCTTTTGTGAGTTTTAATCTAGTTATATTTTTTTCATTTATACCACCAAGTGCAATTATCTTTAAAGTGGTATTTTTAGCAAGATTATTAAATTTAACACAATCCAAAAATTTACTCGTACCTTTTTTTTTAAAAATAGGAGCAATAAATAATAATTTAACACCCTGCCTTTCCTTAATTTTTATTTCACTTACATTATGTGCAGAACCAATTTTAAGAAATTCTTTTTTTTCATTCAAATGATTACTATTTAAAAGGGTATTAAATGATGGTATATAAACTCCATCTAAACCAAGACTTTTTGCTAAAGTCACATTATTTGAAAGATAAAATTTTTTATTATCTCTTTTACAAAATTTTTTTATTTCTATAATCATTTTTTTATCAAGATTTGTAGAATAATTTCTATAAATAATTCCAATATCATTATCTAATTTTTTGATATGATCTTTATCAAATGTTTTTATAAAAGTAAAAAATTTAGGTAAGGAATTATGCATAATAGTGTAGATAGTTTAATTGCAATACAAGAGGAATTAAAGTTAAAAATTATAAACAATGTTAAAAAATTTAAAATACCAGAAATAATTGCTGTAAGTAAAACTTTTAAAATAAATAATATTTTGCCACTAATAAATTATGGCCACCATAATTTTGGTGAAAATAAAGTGCAAGAGGCACAAGAAAAATGGAAAGGTATTAAATTACATTTTAAACATTTAAAACTTCACATGGTAGGAAGGCTTCAAACAAATAAGGTAAAAGATGCCGTTTCTTTATTTGACTATATACATTCTTTAGACAATTTAAAATTAGCAAAAAAAATTTCTGAAGAACAGATTAAACAAAATAAAAAATTAAAACTTTTTATTCAAGTTAATATTGGTAACGAAGAAAGCAAATCTGGAATAAGCATTGAAAATATTGATGAATTTTACAAACAATGCTTGAATTTAGATCTAAATATAATAGGCACAATGTGTATTCCACCTAAAATTAAAGACAAAAAAAATTATTTTTTTGAAATGTATAAAATTAATCAAAAGATAAACTTACCTGATTTAAGTATGGGTATGTCTGGAGACTATTTAGAAGCCGCTCAAAACAATTCAACATTTCTTAGAATAGGATCAAAAATTTTTGGTGAGCGAAATTAACCTATTTTGATTTTAGTTTTTTGATTTATTAATTTTAATAAAATTTCAAAATCTTTTTTTTTTAATGCAATACATCCTGTGGTAGGTTTATAATTTTTTGTTAAATGTAAAAAAATTGCACTACCTTTATTTGGTATTTTCTCTTCATTATGGCTTATAGTAATTAAATAATCATATATATGACTATTTCTATAAAAAATTTCCTTACTATACTTGTCATGTGTAAAAATCTCCCTATTATATTCTTTATGTGTAGGATTATCACACCAGGCAATATTCTTAGTAATAATTTTTTTTGAAAGTTTATTTTTAGGAACACCAACTCTATCTTTTCGAAAATATAGTTTTTTTAAATAAAAAAGGCCCTTTGGTGTTGAATTATCACCTTCTATTTTATTTGAATTTAAACCATTTTTTCCAATGCAGCATTTTAATGTAAAATCATCAATTATAAGAGTGTTTTTATTCTTTACATGAATTATCATTAACTTTTAATATGATTAAGCAAAATATTTTTATTATTAATTTTGATTTACTATATGAAATCTTGGACGAGATTAAAGATAAATTATCTTTTAATATTGTTAAATTTAAAAACATAGAAGATTTTTTAAAAACTCTTAACAAAAATCAAAATAATTTATTAATTACTCAAAAAATAAACAATAAATCTCTTTTGAATAAAGGCCTAAATAAAAAAAATATTCTATATTTTGATGACTTACCTTTGTCCTCCATTAGAATAATGGAATTAATTAATATTCAATTAATAAAAATGAGATTTAATTATCAGTCTAAAGTTAACATTAAACAATATGAGCTCAATCTAAATTCTAGGTTTTTTTCCAAAGGTGTTATGAGTTTGAAATTAACGGAAAAAGAAATGGAGATTATTTTATATTTAAATGACTCTAATAAAAAAAATAATATTTTAGATTTACAAAAAAATATTTGGAAATATTCAGTAGAAATGGAAACCCACACAGTTGAAACACATATATACAGACTTCGAAAAAAAATAAGTGATAAATTTAATGATAAAAATTTTATTTTAAGTGATGAAAGTGGTTATTTTATTAACTAATTAAGTCTGGCTCCAAGCTTTTGAATAATTTTTGATGACATTTCTGTACCTTTAAGAAGACTGTCTTTTATTGATAAATTATTTATATGACCGTGTAAAAATCCTGCCGCAAAAAGATCCCCTGCACCAGTTAAATCTATAACCTTTAAGCCTTTTTTACTCTGGCATTCAATTACCTCATCTGCTGTGATAGTAGCACTTCCATCTGCTCCTCTTGTAATGACTAATAATTTTTTTAATTGTTTTCCAAAATCAACAACTTCCTCAAAATTTTTAACATTAATTAACGATTTAATTTCTTGCTCATTAGCAAAAATAATATCAAGTTTATTTTTTACTAGATCAAGAAAATTATTTTTGTGTCTTTCAATACAAAATTGATCTGATAGGGTCATTGCTATTTTATTTGCAAGAGACATTGCCTTATCGAATGCTAATTTAGGTTCACCTTTATCCCACAAATATCCTTCTAGAAATATCATTTCACTTTGCTTTATAGTATTTTCGCTAATATCTTTTTCTGATATTTTTCCTGCTATTCCTAAAAATGTTATCATTGTTCGCTCTGAGTCTGGTGTGACTAAAATTAAACATGTACCTGTAGGTATAATTTCTTTTTCCTTGTTATAAAAATATTTAACATTTTCTTTAATTAAACCTTCTTCATATTTTTTACCTAGAGTATCATCATTGATTTTTCCAATAAAACCAACATTATTTCCTAACTGCGAAAGTCCAACTATAGAATTTGCAACAGAGCCTCCAGAGGTTGTTTCTTTAATTTTTAACGTAGACAATATTTTTTTAAACTCTGGTTCATCAACAAGTTTCATAGTGCCTTTTGTTAATCTATTATCTTTCAAATATTGATCTTCTACTTTACATATAACATCGACAATTGCATTTCCAATTCCTAGTATTTTCATATTAAGCTTTTATTATTTTAACTGGATTTTTTCTATTAGGATAACAAGTCGTACAAATTTTACAAGTCAAACCATAACACTCTCTAGCTTTGCAAAATTCTCTACCATAATAAATTATTTGTAGATGTAGTTTACTCCAGGTTTTCTCTGGAAAAATTCTTTTCAAATCTTTTTCAGTTTGAATAACATTTTTGCCATTTGTTAAGCCCCATCTTTGAGCCAATCTATGAATGTGAGTATCAACTGCAAAGGCCGGGACTCCAAAACCCTGAGACATAACCACACTTGCTGTTTTATGGCCTACACCAGGCAGTTCTTCGAGGTCTTCAAAGCTTTTAGGTACTTTACCTCCATGCTTTTCTAGCAAGTGTTTAGACATCAAATAAATGCTTTTTGCTTTAACCCGAAAGAGACCAATACTTTTAATCAATTTTTCTATTCTTATTTTGCCTAATTTTACAAAATGCTCAGGTCTATTATATTTTGGATATATATTTTTAGTTACATTATTAACATTTAGATCAGTACATTGTGCTGATAAAAGAACCGACATTAAAAGGGTAAATTTACTAGTATGGTCTAGTGGGATAGGGGTTGTTGGATAAATCTTATTTAAAATTTTTAGTATTTTTTTAGCTTTTTCTTTTTCATCCATTATTTAAAGTTCAATAAATCTCTCATTGAATAAAGTCCTGGTTTTTTATTAACAAGCCATTTCGCTGCAGTTAAGGCACCATCCGAGTAAAGAGCCCTATCAAAAGCTTCATGATTTAATTTTATTATTTCTTTACCACTAGAAAATGTAACTTCATGTTCACCAATAATTTCACCTCTTCTAATTGAATTAAAATTAATTTTTTTTCCATATGGAAAAGATTTTTTATTTAAAAATTTTTTACCCATTATATTATAAAGGTTTTTATTTTTCCCATCCGCGATACCTTTTCCAAGCATTAAAGCTGTTCCTGATGGGTAATCTTTTTTATGTTTATGATGTAATTCAAATATTTTACTTAAATATTCATCATTTAATGATTTTGAGGCAATTTCAGTAAGATACATTAATAAATTAACACCTAGGCTCATATTACCTGCTTTTAAAATAGGAATTTCTTTAGAAAATTTTTTAATTATATTCTCTTCTTTCTGGGTAAATCCAGTTGTTCCAATTACTACTCTTTTTTTTAATTTAGATGCAATTTTTAGAATATC
>Ga0222670_1000287_pt1 | contig 22690 bp, 27 predicted proteins | sample AntAcemetagen732_FD_181148 | JGI IMG/M metagenome (GOLD analysis project Ga0222670, IMG submission 181148) | Saline water microbial communities from Ace Lake, Antarctica - #732 | ecosystem: Environmental > Aquatic > Non-marine Saline and Alkaline > Saline | place: Antarctica: Ace Lake... | reverse complement strand
ATGTGAGTTTCTTGACAGAAGTCAGAGACAACGGATCGAACAACGACTAGATAATGGCATACAAGATTAACAACACATTTGGAACACTGCTGGTAACACTGGCAGACGGAACTATCGATGTCGCGACAACCGATCTTGCACTGATCGGAAAAGGTTACGCAGGGTTCGGTGAGGCGTTAAACGAGAACCTTGTAAAACTCCTAGAGAATTTCAACAACACATCCGCACCCGCTAACAAGGTACAGGGGCAGGTGTGGTATGATAGGGCAAACAATCAGATCAATGTTTACACAGGATCAAAATGGAAGCCTGTTGGATCGACTAGTAACTCAGCAACAGCACCAGCAAATGCTGTGCTTGGAGACATGTGGTTTGACACAACAAATACACAGTTATATGTTTACACAGGAGTGGCATGGACACTTATAGGACCAACCACCGTTGCTGGATCGGGTGTGACACAGGTTATAACAGAGTCACCAGAGGACAACACAGGAGTCAAGAGATCAATATTAAAACTTGTAGCCAATGATACAGTGGTAGGCGTAGTATCAAACTTGGCATTCACCCCAAGTTCGACGGAGACAGCAGGCGCGGCACTGATCACGGCGGGATTTGCAAGTGTGGCACAGGGTATCCAACTTTCGACAACAGTATCAAGTGTAAAATTCAAGGGAACTGCGACGGACGCAGATGCACTGGATGGAGTGTTAGCGGCCAGTTTCTTAAGGTCAGATGAGGCAGACACCACAACAGGCCAACTCACAGTACAGACAGATTCTGGTATCAGATTAGGTGCAGGTAATGATGTGACAATGAGTCTATCAAGTGATGATTTCACCATAGCACAGACCACACAGGACAAGGACATCATATTCACGGTCAACGACGGCGGCGTAACAACAGAAGCGTTAAGGATCACAGGAGCGACAGGAAGGATAGAACACCTGAGGGTGGGAGACCTGACAGTTGACGGGACCAACACCATAATAAACACATCAACATTATCGGTTGAAGACAACATTATAGAATTGAACAGGAACATATCCTCGAACGCGGGCATGCCCAACTTCACGGGCCTGAAAGTGAACAGGGGTGAAACATCATCAGCGACAGAACAGAATCTGTACTGGGTGTGGGACGAGACCTTCGCAGATGATGGATCGACCACCTATGGAAACGCGGGCGGTGCCTGGACAGCATTCAAATCAGGTGGTGGACAAGACGAGTTATCAGCACCCACGTTGGTGGACATCAGGGCCAACATAGTACACGCCACGTCAACAACGGCAATGTACGCTGACTTGGCAGAGAGATACGAGACTGACATACCCGTTGAAGTGGGAGATGTAGTCATACTGGGCGGACACGCAGAGATAACAAAATGTCAGACAGAGCTGTCAGACGCTGTTTTTGGTGTGGTTTCTGAATCACCAGCGTTCTTGATGAATGCGAATGTGGGCAACAACGACACACACCCCATGATAGCACTCAAAGGACGTGTCATGGTCAAACTGACGGGAACGGGCAGGGCGGGAGACCGTGTGGTATCAGCCGGCGACGGCGAGGCCAGGATAGCCGATCTAGAGGAATGTACCGCTTTTAACACCCTAGGAAGGCTGTTGAAGGATAAATATAATGAACAAACAACTTTGACGGAATGTGTCATTGGGGTAAAATAGAAATTTAAAGGGAAAAATAACATGGCATACAGTGCAGGTGATACAATTTTAGACGACGAGTACAACGCATTCGTCAACAACAGTTCAAGTCCATATGGACTGAACCATTTCGCGGGCACAGGATTAACAGTTTATGGTCTTGGTGAATCAGCGGTTGCAACGGTTTCAGCAACTGACACAATCGACGCATCACAGTGGAACAGTCTATTCACAGGTATGAGCAACGTTGCTGGACACACAGGTGATTCACTGACTTCAGCCGCGGCTGTATCAGCCGGTGACGAAATAGCGATCAGATCAGCATTGATCACGGACCTAGCCACACTTGCGGCATCTGTCGCGGCAGGATCTCCAAATTCATCAGCAATAACCACTTCAGGAATACTACAACAACCAGCATCCTCTTCAACATGGTATGGTTCGTTCACCACACAGGTGAGAGCCACGTTCGCCAGTGCAAACGCCATGAGGTTCTTCTTCAACGCAGGCGGCAAGATCAGGCTAGACCCGATCAGGACAGGGAACGGTGGAACAGACGGAACATCAGGCAAGGACGCGGCATGGGACAACCTTAACAACGCCGTGGGAAACCTTGACATAGCATCACAATCATCTACGAGAGGAACAGGCGAGACATTAGACACAGACGGTCTAGCGTTAGGATTCCATGACCTGACTACATCATACCAAACTATTTTACAACTTTCGGATGACACATATCCATACACTGCAAACACCATCAAGATTGAGGCCAAGCTCGACGCGGCAGTTGGTTCTGCAACAATAATCACCATCCAGACCACGGCCACGGATGGATCGGCGGACCTCACATTCACTGACGCCAGTGCGGACAACACAGCATACAGGAACGGAACACACGAACACAGGCTGTACTCGATCAACACCACCACCGGCGGTGGACTGGCCAACGCATACGCACCATCAGGTACTGCTATAGTCAGTAACACCACAACATAATAATTTTTTCCGGTTGCTGAAACCCCATAATTACATTATAATTGTGTTATGGACGTCAATCAATTAAAAGACATTTCCGACAGATCTTACCGTATCGCTGTCAACAAGAAGAATGCTTTGGAAAAAGCAAGATCTTCCATGTTGTTGGCCTATTCCGGACACCTGTTCCAGGCCAACGCAGAGACGATAAATCTCGTTCAGGTGCTGAAAAACAAACTTAAAAAATTCGTAGTGCTCGACAGCAATCAAAATCCGATGATGGTCGAGGATCCTGATGATTTGTTAGAGAGATTGATCACAAAACAACAGGAAGCCTTGAACATCTATCACCAATCATACGCCGATTCAACATCTAAAGGATAACCAAAATGACGGGGGTTCTACTTTACTGTTTCAACACCGAGTCTTATCGCTATGACAAGATAGCGGCCAAGACCATACCACTGCTGAGGCAACATCTAGGACTGGAGATCACGGTCGTGACCAACAATGAAACTCGTGTACATCTACCAGAACAGGAAGGGGTGAACTACATGGTGATCGAGAACCAAACAGGAAACTACATAAATCAAAAATCTTGGCATAACTTAGACAGGCACAGGGCCTATGAACTTTCACCGTATGAGAAAACCATTCTGTTGGACATTGACTATTTTTGTTATTCAGATTATCTACTCACACTGGCCAACACAGATCAGGACTTCATGGTACATGACAAAGTGCATGATGTGACGGGTAACGACAGTTACAAGTTCGCAAGGAATTCAATGATACCCATGGTGTGGGCGACAGTGATCGTCTTCAAAAAAACACCAAGGGCCATGGCCATATTTGACATGGTCAAATACATCAAAGAACGTTACAGTTACTTTTGCGATCTGTACAGGATAGATTTCCAAAACTTCAGAAACGATTATGCGTTTGCAATAGCATTACACCAACTAGGAGGATTCAAAGGGTATGAAACCATACCTAACAGATTGCCCACCCTTCCGGCCGCGGCTAGGGTGACAGAGGTGTCAGCAACTCATGTATCATGGAATCATCAAGGCCGTCATGGCAAGATAGCAAATAACGACTTACACGTCATCGATAAAGGAGTACAGAATGTCTAAGGGTTTTTTATGGTTCTGTCAAAACAACGACAAAACAGATTATGTGGAATTATCCATATCACTGGCAAAGTCTATTAAAAAATACAACACTCATAACAAAGTTTGTGTGATAACGGACACGAAGACCAAGATAAATTCACCGCTTATAGATGTTGTGAAGGTGTTGACAACAGATGAGAGCGAAAACGATGACATAAAATGGGGTAATGAATTCCAGGCGTTTTCCATGTCTCCATTTACCCATACAATTAAACTGGCGGCAGACATGCTGTGGACCTCAAACACAGACTGGTGGTGGTACCACTTGTGGCAACATGACATGATCTTCTCCGTGGACTGTTACAATTACAAAGACCAGCTAGTCAAGGACATGACATACAGACCTCACCATGATAGAAACCGACTGCCAAACATATACAGTGATCTAACGTACTTCAGACGAAGTGCTACAACTATTAGATTTGGTAAAATATGTGAAGCATTGACAAAAAACTGGAAAAGCGTTTGCGAAACAATTCTAATAAACTGTCATGACAAGTTCCCCAGCACAGACATAGTGTATGCCCTTGCGTACAGGCTAATGGATCCAACAAACAAAGAGTTAATAGATTTCCCATGGTTCAAGATGATTCATAACAAGAAAGCAATAAACGGGTTAACTCACGTGGCAGACCAGAACGCCTATTTGTTGCCAACACGTGCAGACGACAAGATATTCCTAGGAGGGTATGCCATAAGCAGACCATGGCACTACGTAGATAAAAATACAATTAAGGAGATGGATGCCAGGATTTTTTGAAGCACTTACAAACATGCCCGAGCCTAAGAAAGTAATTCCCAAGGCAACTATAGATGGCCGGGAGTTTGAAGTTTCCTTGGAGTTATTCAAAGAAATACAGAAGCATGGAGAACAAGAATACACTGTAAAGAACGACAAGATAGTAATGAAACCACAGCCACTGGCAAGGCGTAGGTACCCCATGTTAGCAAAAGGTGAAAAGGGTCACAATTTGCTAGATGGCAACATGTTCTGGCCAACAGACAAAGTTGATGGAGGGTACACATGGCAGATAGAACAAGAATAAGCGACCTGGACTTCGTGTACATCAGTTACGCCGAACCCAACAAGGAAGAGAACTGGGCAGACCTAAAGAACAAAGTACCATGGGCAAAACGTGTGGACGGAGTAAAAGGTTTTGATTCAGCACACAAGGCCGCGGCGAAGGTGGCAGAGACACAATTCTTCATAAGTGTAGACGGAGACAACGTCATAGATGAAAGTTTCCTGTTGCAGACGATGGACTGGTCAAAGACAGATGCCAAAGCTGTACACCGTTGGAGAGCCAAGAACAGCATAAATGGATTGGTGTATGGCAACGGTGGACTTGTGGGGTGGGACAAAGACACGTGTCTGAACATGCACACGCACGAAAATGCCAAAGACAATAAGGCCAAAATAGATTTCTGTTGGACAGTCAAACACGAGAACCTACATAACTGCTACTCCACAACCATGATCAATGCCACACCACAACAGGCGTTCGTGGCAGGATACAGGGAAGGGGTCAAGATGAGTTTGGAACAAGGGGAACACATACCACCGGCAGGATTTCGCAAGAAGGTATGGCCACAGAATTTAAGGACACTGATCACGTGGATGACAGTGGGTGCTGATGTTGAAAATGGAAAGTACGCCATATTAGGTGCAAGGATGGGGTGCTACTCGACAACAGTGAACAGCGACAAATTTGATCAGATATCTGATTTAGACAAGATGGCAGAGTTGTACACAACATCGAACCATGACGGACACATAGAGGACGACCTATTGACATACGGGGAAAGCATCAGGACACAGTTGGACGTGCCGATAGCGGAATTTGATGAGGAACAGAGCAGATTCTTCAAGTTCTGTATGCGACCCCACAGGAACATAGGAGTGCAAGATCGTGAGTACAAGTGATTACAAACAGGACGCACTGAAGGCCAAGGACAAGTTGGCGGAAGTGTCACCTACCATGTGTTTAGCCAAGTGGAACCAGACGTCACTGCACCTGCCCACGGGACTCACAAACTCATGCTATCATCCACCACTGCACGAGATTGACGCAGACGCAGTCAAACTAAATCCTGCGGCACTGCACAACACACAAGAGAAATTGAATCAACGACAACAGATGCTTGATGGTGAACAGCCCGCTGGTTGTTCATACTGTTGGAACATGGAGAAGACCGGGGAGATGTCAGACAGGCACTACAGGTCCGGTGAACCATGGGCCATGCAGGACTTCGATGACATCAGGAAGAATCCCATAGATGAACACTGGACACCCAGGTACGTGGAAGTCAACTTCAACAACGCCTGTAACCTGAAGTGTAGTTACTGTAGTCCACAGTTCTCGACCACGTGGGGCCGGGAGATTGACAGATATGGAGCATATCCCACATCACCGCCGCACAACGCACCAGAACACTTCCAGGGCAGGCGTAAGCCCATACCCAACAGGGAAGAGAACCCATACGTGACCGCTTTCTGGCGATGGTGGCCCACGCTGTACAAGAATCTAAAGCACTTCCGTATGACGGGCGGAGAACCCATGATGGATGTGAACACCTACAAGGTGTTGCAGTACATAATAGATAATCCAAAAAAAGATTTGCATTTGAACGTGACATCAAACATGTGTCCCGCGGACAAGAAGTTGAAAGAGAAATACTTCAACATGACCAAGCACATATGCATGGAAGAGAAAGTTGAACACCTGATGCAGTTCGTGAGTGTGGATGCGTTTGGCAAACAGGCGGAGTACATACGTAACGGACTGGACTTCAACTACATGATGGACAACGTGGAGGAGTTCCTAGACAGGATACCAGGCCGTAATTCGATAACGTTCATATGTACATATAACAATCTAAGCATTACAAGTATGGACAAGCTATTAGAGAAGATATTGGAACTGCGTACCAAGTATTCGAAGACCTATCAGAGGGTATGGTTCGACGTGCCACTGCTGAGACAACCTGCATGGCAACAGATAACACTGCTACCAGAGTCATACCAGGGCATACACGAAGCGAACATCAAGTACATGCAGGCCAACTCCGGCGAGGAAAACGGGCTACACATATTCAAGGATTTCGAGATTCAAAAAATGCAACGCAATCTTGCACACTGGCGAGAAAATGCGGACGCAAGTACGCAAAACAAAAAAAACTTCTACGCATTTTTTAACGAACACGATCGAAGGAGACAAACAAACTTCTTAAACACCTTCCCCGAGATGGAAGAGTTCTGGGAGGAGTGTAAAAACGCATGAGTGACTTAGAATATAAAAAACAAATACTAGATACTAAATCTGCAAGTTTCTGTGGAGCCAAGTGGTACAATGCGACTATATGGTTGGGTAGTGGGATGACCACAAGTTGTCATCACCCTCTTCCGCACAAGATTGATCTAGAAGCGATCAAGGCCAACCCCAGTGCAATACACAACACCGTGCAGAAGAAAGAGGAACGTAGACAGATGCAGTGCGGCGATAGACCAAAGGGTTGTGAGTACTGTTGGAAGATAGAAGACATAGACAGGGACAACATCAGTGATAGGGTCTACAAATCAAAAATATTCACAAACGAGGATTTAACAACTGCACACACGTCGGACCACAACACAGATGTTAATCTTAAAACACTGGAAATAGCGTTTGACAGGACTTGCAACTTCGCTTGTACATACTGTAATCCTGCCTTCAGTTCCACGTGGGCTAACAATATAAAACAAAAAGGACCTTATGTGGGCATGACCACAGATGGACGTAATCATTTCACACATAGTCATGAAAGTGCAGAACCATACAAGAAAGATGAGACAAACCCATACGTTGAAGCATTCTACAAATGGTGGGAAACGGACCTACACAAAACGCTTGATGAACTAAGGATCACAGGCGGAGAACCCATGATGAGTCCCAACCTGTGGAAGTTGTTAGATTGGATTGAAACACAGGGTGATAAAATGAATCCTAACATGAACATAGCAATAAACTCAAACCTAGGAGCGAAGCAGAGCATCATAGACAGATTTAAAACCAAACTGAAAGGATTCAAAAACTTCCATCTTTACACCAGCATGGAAGCAACACACAAACAGGCAGAATATATCAGGGACGGATTAGACTATGGAGACTGGTTCTCAAATTTCTTACACATGATGGTGGACAAGGTACCTTCTGAGATACACAATATGTGTACGATCAATGCACTGTGCTTAGAATCACTGCCCGAATTATTAGAAAAAATACTCTTCTTTAAAAATGCAAGTAAGGTTTACGGAGCAAAAGTCAACTACACACTAAACATATTGAGGTTTCCGAGCTTCCAATCACCGCTTGTGCTACCGGATGACCTTAGAAATAAATTTAAAGGTGACATACAAAAGTTTTTAAATAACAACACGAAGCACTTGGAACACATGGAAATAAATCAAACACAAAGATTGATAGATTATCTTGATGTTGTCAAGACACCACACGCAGGCGCGGCCGAACAAGACAAGTTACAAAAAGATTTCAAGGCATTTTACAGTCAATACGACAAACGATCAGGAAAAGATTTTGAAAAGACTTTTCCCGTAATAGGAGAATGGTATCGTGGGATATGATTACGGGGCCAAAGAGCCCGAGAAACTAAAGATTAAAGACATGACTCCTAAAGAGGAGGAGTTACTGATAAAAAGTGATTCGTTCTGCATGATGCCATGGTTGCACATCCATGCATTTCCAGACGGCAGGGCATATCCTTGTTGTTTCGCACTGGACAAGTATCCTGTCGGTAACCTAAACAAAGATTCTATGGAGACAGTATTCAACGGACCAGATATGAGAGAGATGAGGGTCAACATGTTGAACAACAAGAAAAGCAAACAGTGTGGCAAATGTTATGACCAAGAGGGATCAGGTTTTTTCTCACTACGTTTAAGTTCAAACAAACACTTTGGACACAACATAGGTATGGTCGAGAACACAGACAAAGAGGGAAATGCAGATTTTGTAATAAAGTATTGGGATATAAGATTCAGCAACTTGTGTAACCTTGCTTGTAGGAGTTGTGGCACATGGTTCAGTTCGAATTGGTATGAAGATCACAAGAAGCTGACAGGTGCACCACCTAACCATGCAAAGATTTTAAAAGTAGGCAGAAACAGTAACGACATATGGGATCAGATGCTTGAGCAGTTCGAACACGTGGAGCAGTTTTATTTTGCAGGTGGCGAACCACTCATAATGGAAGAGCATTACAGGATATTAAAAGAACTAGATAGACGTAAGATGTATCATGTGAGGTTAATTTACAATACAAATTTCACAAAATTAAAATTTAAAGACATGGATGTATTAGAATTGTGGAAAAAGTTTGATTCTGTTTCTATAGGGGCCAGCCTCGATGCCGAGGGAGACAGGGGCGAGTATATGCGTAAAGGAACAGTGTGGAAAGATGTAGTAGCAAACAGAAAACGTATGTTAGAGGTTTGTCCAAATGTAGATTTCTATATATCTAGTACAGTCGGACTTATTAATGCATTACACATATCAGACTTCCATAGGAATTGGGTGGATCAAGGACTACTTAAACCACAAGACTTCAATTTCAACTTATTACAATATCCATATGCACAGAGGATTGATCTTTTACCGGAGTCCTTTAAACAAAAAGTCAAAGACAAGATCGAAAAACATCTCGAATGGTTACGTCCCTTGGATCATCTTACAAGGGCAACAAAGGGATTCGAGTCTGGATTAGATTACATGATGAGAAGAGATAATAATAAAGACTTACAGCAATTCAAAGACACAATGAAAAAGATGGATGTGATCAGAGACGAAGACATACTCAAAACATTCCCGGAACTAGCGGAACTCTATGAAAAGGATTAAACCAAGTGAGGGCAACAAGACATTCTGCATGGCCCCGTGGACGCACACGTACCTGTCACCACAGACAGAGAGACGCTTGTGTTGTGCCTCCAGGGAACCTGCACAGAGTTTCAAGCAGTACATAGACACGGGCAACGACGCCAAGGAATACAAACCACTGACACTGGACCAACACTGGAATTCAGATCACATGCGATCAGTCAGGCAACGCATGATGGCAGGTGAAGAGTTATCCGAATGTGAAGTGTGCGACCACAAGCTGTTGAACACGAACGTGTACAGATCGTACTTCAACCAGTTGTTCAAACACAAGGTAGACGAAGCATACGACAGCACAGACGAATCAGGGGCGACCACAATGCCAACAGTGAGTTTTGACTACAGGTTCAACAACCTATGCAACTTCAAGTGTAGGATGTGCGGCGATATGTTGAGTAGCAGTTGGGAAGCGGAATCCAGGAAAGAAAAGTCATGGAACGAAGATTCACAGCCGTGGATGGCGTCACCATTACGAGAACAGATCAAAAAATTCCAAGACACACAGGTGGTCGAGGAGTTCACTAATGCTGTGGAGACAAAGACCGTCAAGGAGATATACTGGTGCGGCGGAGAACCGTTGATGTGGGATATACATTGGAAAGCCATGCAGAGAATAATAGAACTAGGATTCGCCAAAGAAGTGTATGTCAGGTACAACACTAATCTAAGCAGGACATCATTGAAGGGAATTAAACTATTTGACTTATTGCCACAGTTCCAGGACTGGCAAGTGTGTTCGTCACTAGATGGCACAGGAGAAGTCGGAGAATACATCAGAGACGGACTAGACTACAAACAGTGGTTAGAAAATTTCAAAGAAGGATTAGCAGTCGCAAAAACATCTAGAGAGATGAGATTAGACTACACCTTGACAATGCCTGGACTATTAGAACTTAAAAACATGTTTGATCTAAGCCAAGAATTGAATGTTGAATTATTAACAAAAGTGATGTTCACGTTCAGTCCAACAGAGGTGTTGAGTCCATTGGCACTGCCTCGTGAGCTATTGTGTACTATCATTGATGAAGCATTGGAATACATGGAGCCAAAGGCCACACGTAAGCAACAGAGCCTGATTGACACACTTAAAAATTTAAAGAACAGGGAGAACCTCGATGACATGTTCCTTGGAATTGATGCTGTTGTGGGCAGGAAGAAAGGCAAGGAAAGACAGCAAGGAATTGACAAGATCAGAGGCCAGGACATAACAAAAATATTAAGCAGAGATAAAAGGGTACTGGAATGGTGGACAAGTATATAAAATCAAATGTCTGTCCGTTGCCGTGGACACATCTGGAAGTTGACGTGAACGGTGGGGCATCACCTTGCTGTCTGTACAAGGGCAGTGTGCCTGGGGTCAAGGTGTACGAGCAGAGTTTGAAATCCATACAAGACACGGAATACATGGTTAAATTGCGAGAACAGTTCCGTGATGGAGAAAGACCAAATGGATGTCAGAGCTGTTGGCAGGAAGAAGACGCAGGAAAAACATCTAAAAGACAAAATTCAATATACAAAATGAAGAAAAGCCTAACAGACTGGACACCCGATAGCGAGCCAACACTGAAGTTCATCGACTTTAAGTTAGGCAACGTGTGTAATCTCAAGTGTAGGATATGCGGATCATGGAGTTCCTCAAAATGGGCTCAGGAGGAGATAGATTATGAGACAGCCAAGGGCGGAGACAATCCTCTCGCAAGGAAACAATTACGAGAGGGCGGATGGCCAAAGCGTAACCCACAATTTTTCGAGGATCTAAAGGAAGATCTCGCACACGTGGAGTACTTTGAATTCACAGGCGGAGAACCGTTCATGATCAAGGACCACTTCAAGATACTGATGCACTGTGTTGAGAAAGGATATGCAAAGAACATAGACATACACTACAACACAAACGGCACACATTTACCACCACAGGAAATATTTGACCTATGGAGTTGTTTCAAACATGTTGAGGTGGCATTCAGCATTGATGACGTGGGAGAACCTTTCGAGTACCAGAGGCATCCTGCCAAGTGGCGAGAAGTAAATCAAAACCTTATCAAGTTTAAAGAAATGAAAACCCCTAACATGGACTTCCAAATATGTTCAACAGTTAATATATTCAATGTGTTCAACTGGGCCAAGATGGCACTGTGGGTCGCACAGTTCCGACCCAAATTTTTTTATGTTAACACCTGCTTCGACCCGGACTACTTCAACGTACAGACACTGCCAAGACAAGTCAAAGACATAGTAATGGATAGGTATGGTATGCTGACAGATTATCAACCCAGCATACGATTCATGAATGCGGCAGATAGGGACACACCAGAGATCCGAGAACAGCGTAAAGCAAGGATATTACAGACGGACAAGTACAGGAAAGAAAATTTTGGAGAAGTGTTTCCTCTTTTAAATAACATATTAAAAATATATGACTAAAAAATTTATAGCAGGCGGTTGCAGTTTCACGTTCGGACACGAATTAAGTGATGATATCAACGGAAGAAACCCATCGCAAAAAGCGTGGGGGTCATTATTGCACAAATTACGCAAAGATAATAAAAGTGAATACCTTTGTGTCGCAAGTCCAGGATCTGGCAACTGTGGGATAGCACGTAGAGTTTTTAATGAAGTGGCCCGCAATCCTGATGTTGATTGTGTGGTTGTGATGTGGAGTTTTCTTTCCAGATATGATTGGGCCATGTCAAGGCATAGATCCCTCGAAGGCACAAGATGGGCTAGTCTGTCGCCATGGGACACTGATAAGGAACAAGGTCGCGTGTTTGAAAGGTTACAAAGTAATGAAGGACAGTTGTCAACATGGAATGAAAGACGTGAAATTGCCAAGCAGAACGGTACTACCGCCTTCGCAGAAGCAATATACAAATATGGAGCGAACCAATATCACGAAGCATATTTGAGTTGGAAGAGCATAACATGGTTGCAGAACATATTGGAAAAGAAAAAAATACCATTTATGTTCACACTTGCTGACAACAGTTTATTTTATGATTACCAAGCAAATTTAAAAGACATTGATGGATTGTTAACTGGTTTATACTCTGAAATAGATTTTTCCAAATGGTTTTCATTTGGTGAACGGATGATGGGCTTTAACCAATGGGCTACATTGAATGATTACCAGTATGCCACGACACATCCACTAGACAAAGCACACGAAGATGCTGTACAATTAATGTTACCGACTTTTAACAAACTGATAGGAGACAAATAATGTTTACTTGGATTAAGAATCTAATCAACAAGATCAAGCAAGAGATCAAGTACAGGAAGAGACTCAAAGAACTGAAGAAGAAAGACCCATTCATATACAAATAGTATGTTGAAAAAGAAACCTAGATTTGATCTGGTGGAGTTGCCGTACATTGACGTCACGGAAGATCCTGTCAGACCGGAATTGAGTCTGGAGTTCAGACAAGCATACGGCAGGAAGATATACGGGATCAAGGACGAGGAGGGTGACACGGCCGCGGTGATGTGTTTCGCATTCACACACGGTATACCCAAGAGCGTTGAGGAGATGGATGCCATGAGCCGGGACGCCGCCATGCAGGCAGTACACAGGGCGGGAGTGCAGGGCTCGATAGCGATAGCATACACGGTGTGGGCCAAGAAGAAGGGTGGAGGAAAGCACATGGTCAATGAGGTGTACAAGATGATCAAGGAATCACACCACATAGATAGATTGATAACGCTGTCACCATTGACAGACATGGCGAGGAAGTTCCACTTGAAGAATGGAGCCAAGGAAGTGCAAGTGAATCTGACCACACAGAACTTCGAATACGAAGTAGAATTAACCGACTGGGAGAAGTTCCGAGACAAGGCCAAACGGGTGTTGAGGATAGCATAAAATGAAAATCAATATAAATGACATAGGAGGCAGTGTCGTCAAGCAGGATCAAAGATACACAGTCAAGGACAACACACATCTTAAAAATCTCGTTGTGAGCTCAACAGAGTTGAATCCTGCGAAGAGCACCTCTGGGCATAAACATCCAGGGCAAGAGGAAGTGTATTATTTCATCACAGGGACTGGTCGGATGGAGTTAGACGATAAAGAATTTGCCGTAGCCGCAGGTGATGTGGTACTGATCGAAGATGGTGTATTCCATCGTGTCCACGCAGGTCCGGACGGACTGTATTTCGTCTGTGTGTTTGACGGTAGGAGGGATCACTAGTGAAGATACTGATAATGGGATTGCCTGGATCGGGCAAGACAACACTAGCACAGATGATGGCACCAAGATTGAATGCTGTATGGCTTAACGCAGATGAAGTTAGGAAAGAAGCAAACGATTGGGATTTCTCCGAGGACGGTAGAAGAAGACAGTCTTTACGTATGCGATCACTGGCAGAAGGAGCCGTTGGTAACAACAGGACAGTTGTAGCGGACTTCGTGTGTCCTACGAAAAAAACAAGGGAACATTTTGACGCAGACTATGTCATATGGATGGACACAATCAAGGAAGGTAGATTCGATGACACGAACAAGATGTTTGAGGAACCTACAGAATACAACACCAGGGTCACGTCAAAGGACGCAGAGATGTGGGCATTCCTTGTAGTGCAAGAAATAAGAGACATGATTTGGTTAGAACAAAAAAGGAAAGCATGAAGATACTAGGTATCAACTGCATGAACCACGATGCATCTATGAGTGTAGTAGATGGTAGGGAGATACTATGGGCGGCACACAGTGAGCGTTATTCAAAAGTTAAGAATGATCACTTCCTGAATTGGAAAATAGTTAATGAAGCAATGACTTATGGTCCATTTGACAAAGTTGTCTACTATGAGAAACCGTTGTTAAAGAAAACAAGACAATTCTACGCAGGACAATTTGGAACTGCATTAAGTTACACGGAAATGCCACAATGGCATCTAGATCATTTTGGAATAAAGATAGACCAGTATGTCAAACATCATGACTCACATGCCGCGGCAGGTTACTTCACGTCACCATTCAAGGAAGAAGGGGCAACCATACTGACTGTTGATGCGATAGGTGAATGGGAGACTGTTTCTATATCCACTGCTGACAAAGTTTGGATTGACAGAAAAGAAACACTCAACTATCCACACTCGGTAGGCATACTGTATTCAGCATTCACACATCGTTGCGGACTGAAACCTGCAGAAGAAGAGTACATCCTGATGGGCATGGCCGCATATGGTAAGCCCATATACAAAGATGACATATACGAAGACTTTGTGCACCAAGCACCATTTAAGATGAAGAAGAATCTACACAAAGGATTGAGCGACTGGCATCCAGAAGCAGATGTTATGGACATTGCCGCGAGCATACAGGCAGTCACGGAAGAGATACTTGCAGACCTTTTCCTGAGGGCATCCAAGTATGGCAGTAAGAATTTAGTATACGCTGGCGGAGTAGCGTTGAACTGTGCCGCCAACAGGACACTAGCCAATCTAGGATTGTTTGACAACATATGGATAATACCCAACCCGGGTGATTCAGGATCCAGTCTAGGTTGCATAGCGGCCTCAGAAAAAATACATTTGAATTGGAAGAGTCCGTTCCTAGGACACAACATCGAGGGCGAGTACCCGGTAGACGCAATCATAAAAGAACTTACAGAAAACAAGATGGTGGGAGTTGCGAATGGTAGGGCGGAGTTTGGCCCAAGGGCACTTGGTAATAGATCACTGTTGGCAGACCCCAGGGGAGAGGAGATCAAGGATTTGGTAAACGGAATCAAGCATAGACAGAAGTTTAGACCGTTCGCTCCAGCCATACTGGAAGAGGACGTACACGACTATTTTGACCTGCCTACGGGTGTCAAAAGTACCCCCTACATGCAATACACAGCGGCGTACACGCATGGTAAAGACTGTCCGGCTATATTGCATCACGATGGCACAAGTAGGGTGCAAACCGTGTCTAAGACGGATAACGAAGGGTTTTATGAACTGCTTACTGCATGGAAGAAAGCAACAGGTTGTCCCATATTGCTGAACACCAGTTTGAACATCAAGGGCATGCCCATGGTAAATGACACCAAAGATGGTAAACTTTGGACAAGCAAATATGGAGTGAAAGTTCTATAATGAGGGTACTAGTAACAGGAGCATATGGATTCATAGGATCAAAGATAGTGGAAAAACTTTGTACAATGGGGCATGACGTGACTGCCATGGACAACAGCGAGACCTACGGGATCATTACTCCGGAAGACTTGAAAAAATTATACAGTTACAGACAGAGGAATTGGCCGCACGTATACAGAATCCCGGGTGATGTTTCGAAATCCGCAGATGTCTTGAGAGCGTTCAGGCCAAGACCGGACTACGTGATACACCTTGCTTCTTATCCAAGAGCAAAACTTGTGAACGTAGATCCCATGATAGGAGTACAGAACATAATAGGTGGCACAGTGAACATGCTATGGCATTGCGAGAAGATGCCAGTAAAGAAAATGGTGTTTGTGAGTTCGTCTATGATATACGGAGATTATGCTGACGGAACAAAAGAAAATGCAGACACAAAACCAACAAACCTGTATGCCGAAGCAAAAATAACAGCAGAACGATTTGTTAAACATTACCATAATCATTTTGGAGTTGACTACGCAATAGTGAGACCTAGCGGTGTGTATGGTCCAGGGGACATGGACGACAGAGTGTTGAGCAAGTTCTTCATACAAGCAATGAACGACGAGACCATAGAAGTGCATGATGGAGACAACAAAGTGGATTTCACATACGTGGACGATACAGCAGATGGCATAATAAAAGCCACATTGTCTGAGTCTAAAAATATGAGTTTCAACATAACAGCCGGCAGAGCAATAACATTAAGAGAGGCCGCGGAAAAGGTCATTGAATTGACAGGTAGCGACAGCAAGATTGTAGACATAGGAGCACAGAAGCTATATCCCAAGAGAGGCACCCTAGATATATCCAGAGCAAAGGAACTCCTAGGATACACCCCAACAACTGCGTTCGAACACGGACTGGAGGAATACCATGAGTGGTTACAGAATAAAATTTAACGGAGTCGAAAAGATATACGATTCCTACAGCTGGCGTATAGCACGGAGAGCCAAGGAAGTTTGGAAGTCGGGCAGTTTCATCAGTAGCAGACACATGGAAGGCACCTACTTGGACAAGTTTGAAAAAGCCACGGCCAAGTATGCAAATAGAAAGTTTGGAATAGCAGTAGGCAGTGGGACAGATGCCCTGTACTTCGCACTCAGAGCCAAGGGCATAGGCCCAGGCAACATTGTTTTATGTCCTGCGATCAGCTACCTGGCAACAGCAGAAGCAATCAAGAGGACAGGAGCAACTATACAATTCGTAGATGTCGATGAGAATGGATTGATAGGAGACATACCAATGATGGGATTACCCAGTGCAGTGGTGTATGTGAACCTATTTGGCAACCTGGCAGACTACGATAGGTTGAGGAACTACTGTGACAATCACAAGATACCCTTGATAGAGGATGCCGCACAGAGCCTAGGAAGTTTTTACAAAAAGATACCCAGTGGCAAGCTAGGGGATATCAGCAGTCTGAGTTTTGCTCCAAGTAAGCCGTTGCCTTGTTTTGGCAATGGAGGAATGGTTCTCACAGACAACGAAAGAGAAGCAGAGTTCGTACGCAGTATGAGGTATCACGGAACAGGCACAGCGAAGTTGCATCATGGTTATAATTCTTGCCTGAGCAATGATCATGCCAACATCTTAGATTTCCTCCTGTCAAAGTACAAAAAACTATTGAGTAAAACAGAAAAACTGAGAAAAATATATGACGAGAAACTTTTCAAGCTAGGCATCAGTACCATGACAACACAATACAAAACAGTATCAAACAATCACAAACTTGTGATCAAAGCACAGGACAGAGACAGTCTTAAATCATACCTAGACGGCAAAGGCATACAAACACAAATACACTATGTTTCTCCTCTGTCAAAAATGAAAATGTTCTACACGAACGACCAGATGCCAAACGCAGACAGATTTTGTGAGGATGTTTTATCCTTGCCCATACACCCTTTCCTGGAAGAACATGAGGTTGCTTATGTGTGCAAGTGCATAGGGGAGTTCTATGGCGTTTGATTGTGTAATAGTAGACTTCAAAAACAAGGATAGTGAAAAGAACAAAGCCACGATCCTACAAAAATTTCCACACGCAGAGACTATTCCGTTTATATCAAGTTACTTTGACGTGATAAACTCCGTGTTGCCGGACTCGAGAACAACGCATCAATGGTTATTGAGTAGCAAGGTCGATTACACTGATTTTGATTTTGATTATATTCCCGAACAGCATGAAAAAACACAGTTACACACATGGGGGAACAAAGATCAGGCAGAGGGAGATACTTTTTTATTTCCTAGTTGTTTCCTAGATCAAAAACCTAAATTCCTAAGAGATTACAAAGACGTCAACTACCACAGGTATGATGGTACATATGATTTTGATTTCTACGAGTTAGAGTATGACCTGAGTAATGTGATATCCAATATACCCAAAATACCGGCACATAGTTCTAGGTATATCAAGTATTACAATAAAAATACAAACGACCAATTTTATCCTTCTTACTGGGAGGACCTAAAGATATACAAAGACCAAACTACATTTTATATCCCACTCAAAGCAGTGGAACACATAAAAACTCAAATATACGATTATCCTTTGTTGTACACAGTCAACGAACAGTCTGGAAAAGATTGTTTTGACATAGCATTTATTTCAAACGGTGAACCATTCGAAGACAGTAATTTTAAGATACTGGAAGATCATATAAAGAAAAACAAATTAAACAACAAACTGAATTGGATCAAGGGAGTAGACGGTAGGACACGTGCATACAAGAAAGCGGCCAAGGGATCCACTACTGAATATTTTTATGCTGTGTTTGCCAAGAGCATGGCCAGGAAAGACTTCATGTTTGATTACACCGTTGACAGGGGACTGTCTAAAAGGCACAGGATTTTCCATGCACGGTTAAATGAACTAGACTTAGAATACGGAACTTTTAACATTGACCTATACAGTAAGTCATTGTGTTTAGACACACCTGAGGATAACATCTTAGATTTTACACTCTCCCAGCCACACGAAGTAGTACCTATCGTTGCCAGCGAGTCTTTGTTGGCACCTGACAATTACACTGCTTGGAAAAATGCTTTCAGGGAAGTCTCGAAATTAGTGTTATGGCAACACAGAAAACCCACAATAGAAACAGGATACAGATTGAAGAAATGGTTAGATACAGATAACAAATGGCTGGCTAAAGGATCTAAAGACGGAAAACAATTTACTGAAGAGTCAAACTTTAATGAAGATGTTATTTTACAATCGTATACTTGGGATTTTTGTAGAGAGAAATTTAAATCGTTGTACCCAACTGAAACTTTTTATTAATATCTAAATTCTCAAAATAGAAAGGCTGTTTTAAGAACCAATTGATATAGTTTGGTATGCCTTCTTCTATGTCAATAACAGGATTAAAGTTCAGCAGGCTCTTTGCTTTGTCACTGTTTAACGTGTCTCTGTTTGGATAAAAGGGATCATGGGGTTGGGTTATTATCTCTCCCGTGCCTAGGCTTTCCCTTATCAGTTCCGCCGCCTCTATGATTTTCCTTCCGTTACCCCTCGTGCAATTGAAAGTCTCGTTTTTGACATCTTTGACTGTTGCCAGTGCAAAATATTTTGCAACGTCCAGCACATTTGAAAAATCAAGTTTGTTGTCAGGCCCTTGCACAGTCATCTTGCCCGTGGTCAATGCATTCTTCAGCAGTTGGCTGATCACTCTAGTGATGGCATCCTTCTCTCCGTAGAGGGCCGAAGGTCGCATTATTACATAATCTAGACCATGTTCTCTGTGCCATATCTTGCACATTAATTCACCTTGTCTTTTGTATGAGCCATACAGGGTGTTTGGCCTAGGTTCAACTGTTTCGTTTGGAATTTGATTGTTAAATTCTCCGTACACCATACTGCTTGATGCAAATGTTATTTTCTCAACTTTGTGTTTCACACATAGATCTAGTACGTATGCGGTTGCAGTGACCATGTTGTTTGTAGCATCTTGCACATTTCTTTTGACCATCTTCGCATTTGGGTACGTGGCAACGTGTATGACCCTGTCTGGTTTAAAATCTGAAAAGGCATTTTCCATGAACTGCAAGTTTTCGATTTTACCTATGTACTCTTTGTCTGCACCTGTTATTGATCTACGTTGTGAGAGTACTGGTTCATATTCCCAATTGGGAAAGGTGTAGTATTGATGATAACAGTCTACAATGCCAACTGTGTGATTATCTTTTTTCAAGTAGTTTGCGATATGACTGCCTATGAATCCATATCCGCCAAGTATTAGTATTCTCATATGTCTTTATTATACATTATTTGGAAAGTTTCAGCAACCTTTCCCGCACCTAGAAAACTACCTCGGTACTTGTTGTAGTTTATTATTGTTTCGATGGAATCGTTATTGAAGTATGTCTTATAAGATTCCAATGCTTTCTTTTTTTGTTCTACGTAATCTGTGATATCTATGTATTGATTGCAGTCGAAGTTCTTGTAGTGCAAATTGTATGGAGGCTCGTCCATGCACCAAAACTGTTCAAAGTGTTTCCGTGATATACTGCGAGCAACGTCATAACACACTCTGTGGTCTTGGTGGTAGTCTTCTTTCCAGTGTGAAATTAATATGTCGTGATCCGCCATGCAGGATTCTGCATATGATATTAGATTGTTGGTCAATGTTAAATTAGGCCTGCCGTTGTCATGCAGTGGTGTGTCGTATATCAATGTGTTAACTTTCAATACACTCTTGCTTTTTTCTAGTTCGTTTTTAACTATGCTTTCGTCTCTTTTGTTGTTGTGTTCTGCTGAGGGCTTTACTAGTATTAGGTTAGTGACTGTACCGCCTTCTTTTATTACCCTTGCGACCAATCCACCACACCCTATCTCCATGTCATCTGGGTGTGCTGTTATGATTAGATAACTCTTTTGGAATTTGCTCATTTTTTAAAAGTCTTGGCCATGACCAATGAAGTCCTGGACTCCATGTCTCGTTTCAGTGCGGGTATGTCAAACTTGAGATCCACTGTCTTTATCTTCATGTAGTTCTGTTCTATGGTGTCCTTGAGGAACTTGGCTATTGGTTCCTGTTTCTTGACCTTTAGTTCTTTGGCTATGTCGTAGTGTATGGTGACGTTGTTCTTGAGTAGGATGTTCACGTACAACAGGTACTTGACCGGCATGTTCTGGAATTGTAAACCATCCAGGACCTCCGGCCATTCACTGACGAAATCCTTCGTCAGTTGTACCCATGTGCTATTCTTTGGCGGTTGTCGTTTTGGCATCAGCTTTGTTCGTTGTTGCCTTTTTAACAGCCTTTGATGCTTCTGCAACAGCAGTAGGGTCAGTTTGCAAATCAGCAACTTTAACACCTTTCTCTTTCGCTACCATCTCATTCAATTTGTTCAACAGGATCCTGCCGTCTGCGGTGTTCCCGAAAGTGACCATGATTTCGTTGGTCTTGAACTTCTTGATGTAGTTGTCGTTGTGTAGCATTGCTAACATGTTGGTCCCATCTGGGAACGTCTGTCTGCCCAGATAATCGGCAAGTTCGTCTGCATCTTGACCTGCAGGTCCTTCAACTGCTTTCATCAAAGAATTAAAGTACAAGTCCGGTAGGAACTTAATCCCTACTACGAGACAGTTGTCCGGCTCACCGGGTACTGTTCTGTACACGATCACTACCTTTGATCCACCGTCAACCAGTTCTCCAACATGTTTGAAGTGCCTCTTTGGTCCTGTTTGTCCCTCACCTGCTCCTGAGTCTGCACCCATTGGCATGGCTTGGTCGTTCACATTTATTAGTGCCATATTATTTCTCCTGTGTAGTATTTACTGGTGCCTGTCCGGCTCCTGCTTGTCCTACTTGTTGTTCTGCAGGTTTTTGTTCCGGTGCCACTTTGGCCAAGAACGCCTGTAGTTTGTTGTATAGGAATCCTACACCTGCCATTTCGTTGGCCTTGAACGCACCTCTTGTTGATGCCACGTCAAGTATGGTGGATAGATTCTTCAAGTCGCCGATTGACAAAGCAGTTGGGTCCGGTTGGGGAGCCTGTGCTTGTGCCTGTGCTGGTGCCGCCTGCGGATTAGCCGTCGCTGTTCCGGTAGGTGCCTTTGCAGTTGCTTTGGCTGACTTCTTTAAGTTCTTCTTCTTCGTTGCCATTTTTTGTTTTCTCCTAATTGCAATTGGTATTAATATACGTATATTATACTAAAAGTAATTATGGATTGCAACGGTTATTTTTGATTGATCTGGGCTGTTCCGCTTAAAGCGAATAGGGTTAGGTCTCCTGGATTTTCAAAACCAAGTACGGTACATGACCTGGATTGATCACCGTCAAACACCACATCTTTGGTAATTGAATACCTGCCTGAACAGTTCTCGTAGATCCATCGACGCATCTTCTCCACGTCGGCTTCATGTGCTTTTACCACAGTGTTCACAAAGTGTGGCGGTAACATGTCTAATTCTCTCTGGAAGAAGTTGTTGGGATTAATCCTCATACTGCACAGTCATCCCCCATGGTGCTTCAATGTTTCTTTCGTATGGATTATTAATTAAAAATATAGTGTCACAGTAGTGTTCGTCACCCCATGAATTGAAAGGCCAACCATCTGTGAACATCACAAACTTCTTGGGCTCTATGCCCTCTTCTTTCATGTAATCCCAGTTGCATTCAAATTCCGTACCACCACCTGAACCCAGTTCGTAGTCTATCAAGTCCTCTGCGTTGTCCGGAGTGAACACTTGCGGATTAAACACCGCTGTGTCAAAACTCCATAAATGTATTCTGAAGTCTTTGTACTGATCCATGATGTTCTTGACCTCTGTAAGGAATTCCCTGCACTGTTCATTTGAGATAGAACCTGAAG
>Ga0222670_1000284_pt1 | contig 22720 bp, 23 predicted proteins | sample AntAcemetagen732_FD_181148 | JGI IMG/M metagenome (GOLD analysis project Ga0222670, IMG submission 181148) | Saline water microbial communities from Ace Lake, Antarctica - #732 | ecosystem: Environmental > Aquatic > Non-marine Saline and Alkaline > Saline | place: Antarctica: Ace Lake... | reverse complement strand
GCATGGAGACACTATCATGCTTACCGGAAAGCCCGACGCTAGAATTCTAAGGGCGTTTAGGGGAGCTAAATTCTATAAAACTGACTTGAGTGGAAAATGTGATTCCATTCATTTTGATCAAAGAACAGGTTTAACTCAGCTCATCAAAAGACCTATTATTTGGAATGGAGAAAACCAGATGACCGGAGATATTATTCATTTAAAATCAGATCCAAAAACTAAATCACTAGACTCCTTAGAGGTGCTAAATAATGCTTTCATTGTAGCTAAAGACACCATTCGAAAAATAGGATTCAACCAAGCGAAGGGAAAAGACATGTTTGGTGTTTTTGAAAACAATGCGCTTCGCTTTCTAAACTTGATCAAAAACACCGAGCTCATTTATTATCTATATGACAAGGAGCAAGAGCTCATGGGCATTAACAAGACCATCTGTAGTGAAATTTCTATTGAGATGGTCAATAATGACATTAGTGAAATCACTTTTATTACCGCACCAGATGGCACCATATACCCGCTGTCAGAACTTCCTGTTGTTGACAGGAAACTAGAGGGGTTCTTATGGTTTGGAGAAGAACGAATTCGAACCAAAGATGACATTTTTGGCCCGGAAGATCTCAAAGTTAAATTAACTAAGATCAGGGGGCTTACCAATCCTATTGACACAGAAAACGAAGTAAAATCCTCAGCGAAAACACAAGACTAAAAATATCTTAGCAGTGATCTCAGATTTTTTGAAATACCAGGCGCAAACCACTCCTCACCCATTGGCACTAGAAATTTCTCATGCCAAGGGCAGTTATATTTATGACTCAGAGGGAAAAGGCCACCTGGACTTTGTAGCAGGTGTTTCTGCCTGTAGTGTTGGCCACACACATCCAAAGCTTGTCCAAGCCATTCAAGAACAAACCGCCAAATACATGCACGTAATGGTTTATGGCGAATACGCCCAAAAACCAGCCATTGATTTTACCAAATCACTGGCGGCATTGTTGCCAAAAGGTTTGGATTGCACTTACCTAGTAAATTCTGGAACAGAAGCCATTGAAGGCGCTATGAAATTAGCCAGAAGAGCTAAAGGAAGACATGAAATTATTGCAGCACACCACGCATACCACGGAAGCACTATGGGGAGCTTAAGTGTGATGGGGTATGAAGACAGAAAGGGTGCTTTTAGACCATTGGTACCCGGCGTAAGATTTATACATTTTAATGCTACTATTGAACTTGACCAAATCACAGAAAAAACCGCAGCGGTACTTTTAGAAACCATTCAAGGGGGTGCAGGATTCATTTGCCCAAATGATGGTTATTTAAAAGCCGTAAAAGAACGTTGTGAAGCAATGGGTGCATTACTGATATTGGACGAAATTCAACCAGGTTTTGGACGTACTGGAGCACTATTTGCTTTTGAACACTACCAATGTGTACCCCATATATTAGTGGTAGGTAAAGGAATGGCAGGTGGTCTGCCGGTTGGCGCTTTTATAGCTTCTAAACCCCTTATGGACTTACTGCAAGAAAAGCCTAGTCTTGGACATATTACCACCTTTGGAGGAAATCCAGTGATAGCATCGGCCTGCAAGGCCACCTTAGAAATAATCATAGCAGAACAACTCATAGAGAAAACCTTAGAGAAAGAAGCCTTCCTCAGATCAAAACTACAACATCCTGAAATAAAGGAAATTAGGGGAAAAGGCCTCATGTTAGCGCTTATTCTGGCAACACCAGAAAAGGCCAATGAATTGGTTCTAGAAGCAGCAAAAAAAGGACTCATTCTATTCTGGTTACTCTTTGAAAAAAAGGCTGTCAGAATATCCCCTCCCTTGACTATTTCAATGGAAGAATTGGCCAAAGGCTGCGATATAATTTTATCGATATTAAACAAAAAACAAGCCCTGTAGAAAGCAAGCTTACAGTGTTAACTAATTTGTTAATAATAACCCCCAAATCATAGGGTTTGTTCAACCGATAACCCCTAATTTTAATTTAATTGAAACCCCAAGATATACGCTATGGCGTTAGATCCTAATGAAGAAGGTAGCGAGCCAATCGCAAAGTTTGAATCCATGCTCAAAACAGACGATGTCTACTTTTTTGACGCAGAAGATTTTGAAGATATAATACACCACTATCTCAATAACGGCAAGGTTTCTCTAGCGAAAAAAGCCATTAAAATTGGCTTGGAACAGCACCCTGAAACCACCCCTTTAAAATTGTTAGAAATTGAAGTATTGGTTTTTGAAAATAAGCTAGACCTCGCTATTTCACAATTAGATTACTTAGAGTCTCTAGACCAAAAAAACGAGGAAATATATATACAAAGGGCCAACATTTGGTCCAAACAAGACAAACACCTCAAAGCCATCAATTGTCTTGAGAAAGCACTTCTACTCACAGAAGACACTTTAGATATTTATGCCCTATTGGGAATGGAATATTTGTTCCTAGAAAACTTTGAGAAAGCCAAACATAATTTCATAAAATGTGTAGAAGAAGATCCTCAGGACTACGCATCGCTGTATAATATTATTTATTGCTTTGAATACTTAGAAGATTCTGATGGCGCTATTTCTTATCTCAATGATTATTTAGAAAATGAACCCTATTGTGAAGTGGCATGGCATCAGCTTGGAAAGCAATACAAAAGTACAGGACTGTATAAAGAAGCCTTAACTGCTTTTGATTTTGCCATTATATCTGACGAATCATTTATAGGGGCCTATTTTGAAAAAGCCATGGTTTTAGAAAAACTCAAGCGCTATAATGAGGCCATTGAGAACTATGAAACAACCATAGACTTGGAAGACCCAACCGCTCATGCTTACTTGAGAATTGGCAGGTGTCACGAGAAAATTGGAAATTCGGATCTTGCCCAGCAATACTATTACAAAACAGTGCATGAAGACCCCCTGTTAGATAAGGGTTGGTTGGCTATAACTAACTTCTATATCAGAGAGAAAAATTTTGACAAGGCACTTTACTACATTAATAAAGCCTTGCATATTGACACTGAAAACGAAGCATATTGGAAAAAATGTGCGCAAATTAATGTCAGCTTAGGGCAATTAGATGAGGCTGATTTTGCTTACAAACAGGCGGTTGAATTTGGAGATTACGATCTAAATACTTGGGAATCCTGGGCTTTGGTAGTCATGGAGAACAAAGAATTTGAAGCGGCCAACCAAATATTGCTTCAAGCCATTGGGTTCTTCCCAGAAGTAGCCTCCTTAAGGTATCGATTGGCTTTTATTTTTGGGCTTTCCCAAGATATTGAGCAAAGTAAATACCATCTTTCTGAGGCTTTAAGATTAGATTACAGTCTTTTGGAGCATTTCAAAAGCCAATATCCAGGTTTTTTTAACAGTACTTGGGTCTCAAATTTTATTAGCACCTCTAGCAAGGCTTCTAGTTAAAATACCCTATTTTTAAACTTTACGCTAGACATGCAAAAAAAAATTGATAGGAATTATATGGTACTTTTCCTAAAGGGAATGGCCATGGGTGCTGCAGATGTGGTTCCTGGAGTTTCAGGTGGTACCATCGCTTTTATATCTGGTATTTATGAAGAGCTTTTAGAAAGCATTAATAACATCAATCTTACTGCCTTAAAAAAGTGGAAACACGAGGGGGTGAAAAGTTTTTGGGCGCATATTAATGGAAATTTTTTAATGGCACTTTTTCTAGGTATAGGGGTCAGTGTAATCTCTTTAGCAAAAGGCATTAGTTGGCTTTTAAACCATGAGACCGTACTGCTTTGGTCTTTCTTTTTTGGCTTGGTTGTGGCCAGTGTTGTTTTTATTGGAAAATCAATCAAAAATAAAAGACCTACAGACTATATTATGGCCGTTATTGGAATAGCAGTAGCTGTTGGTATAGGAGAGTTAGGGGTTGTTGAAAACAGCCAACAACCACTCTATTTATTTCTATCGGGCGCCTTAGCCATTTGCGCTATGATTTTACCCGGTATATCTGGTGCATTTATCTTGGTTTTACTCGGTTCATATGAGCCCATATTAAATGCAGTACACCAAAGAGACCTTTTAATTATTGCCACTGTAGGTGCAGGCTGTATTATTGGTCTGGCTTCTTTTTCTAGGATTTTAAAATGGACCCTTAATAAATTTAAAAATCAAACGCTCTCTATTCTAATGGGATTTATCATTGGATCTCTATCTAAAATATGGCCTTGGAAGGAAGTTGTTTCCACTAAGATTGTCAGGGATAAAGAGATTGTTTTGGCTTCCAAAAATGTATTTCCATGGGATTTTCTTGGAGATGCACAAATAATAGCTGCAGTCTTGCTAGCTGTTTTTGGCTTTTCATTAATTTTCATTTTAGAAAAATCTGCCAATAAAAAAACCACCTAAGTGCTTAATCTATAACATCATGGAGCAGCAAAGAACCCTAAAAGACAAAATATTCCTATTCTTAAAAGGATTGGCTATGGGTGCTGCAAATAAAGTTCCAGGGGTCTCAGGGGGGATTGTGGCATTTGTAGGGGGCTTTTATGAAGAATTTATTTACGCCTTAAAAAAGGTCAATAAAAAAGCACTATTCCTTTTAATATCCGGAAGGTTTAAGTCATTTTACTACTATATAAACGGACCATTTCTTTGGGTACTCCTTCTGGGCATGTTAGTGAGCTACTTTAGCGTTTCTAAAGTGCTCGATTACTTTCTGCTTTCTCAGGAACGAAATGTTTGGTCCCTATTCTTTGGATTGATATTAGGATCAATATATTATATCTCCAAACAATTTAAGCAATGGAATAAAAATACCATAATTTGGGGATTCGTAGGATTGGGCATAGGGATTGGTATTAGTTTTTTAAGCCCTGCAAAAGAAAATGACCACTTGCTGTTTGTGTTTTTATGTGGGATGATTAGTGTCTCCGGAATGACACTTCCTGGTTTATCTGGTTCATTTATTCTGATGCTCTTAGGCAATTATGTGCTTCTGCTTGTAGACAGTGTCAATGCACTTTACGATACTTTTTTTGAAATTATTCAAGGTGATTTTAGTTTTTGGAACAATCCAATACGGCTCAAAACACTTAAAATCCTCGGGGTTTTTACCTTGGGCTCCACTACTGGATTGGTCAGTTTATCCCATTTGATCAGTTATGTTTTAAAGCGTTATAATGCCGTTACTACGGCGATTATTATTGGTTTTATTTCTGGCTCTTTAGGTGTCGTATGGCCCTGGAAAGAAACCATTTACAAACTAAATGAATTAGGCAAACCATTGTTAGACTCGAACCAACACAAAATAATATTAAATTACCAGAGGTACATTCCTTCCTTTCAAGATGCGGCTACATGGTGGGCTATTTTTTGGATGGGCATTGGTTTTGTATTTTTAATGGCTTTAGAGGGATATGCAAAAAGACAGAAAAAATAAATACGGACTACTTGGAAAAGATATTGCTTACTCTTTTTCCGAAAATTACTTTGCAGAAAAGTTCAAACAACTTAATCTCGAAGGATATACATACGATAATTTTGACCTTCAAGACCTCAGTAGTTTTAAAGAAATACTCAGCGGAACAAAAAACTTAAACGGAATGAATGTAACCATTCCATACAAAGAATCCGTAATACCCTTCTTAACTACATTAGATCCTACAGCTGCTACAATAGGTGCTGTAAATACCATTAAATTCACAAAAGAGGGTGCCATAGGTTACAACACAGATGTTATAGGTTTTAAAAATGCCATTGAACCACTTATTATGCCCCATCATAAAAAAGCACTCATCCTTGGTACTGGCGGCGCATCAAAGGCTGTAGCCCATGTTTTTAAAGACTTAGAAATTCCTTTTCTTTATGTGTCCAGACAGTCAAAAGAAGGTCAAATTAGTTACAAAGAACTCACAAAAGAAATGTTGCAAGAACACCAAATCATTGTTAATTGCACCCCAATTGGGACCTTTCCTGAGGTGGACCAAAAGCCAAATATTGACTATGATCAACTTGGCGCAGCTCATATTGCTTTTGATTTAATCTACAATCCAGAAGTAACTGCATTTTTAAATGAAGCGAAAAAAAGAGGCGCTAAAATTAAAAATGGATATGAAATGTTAGTAGGCCAAGCAGAGGCTTCATGGGAGATTTGGCACAGTTAAAATAGCTAAGGTTTAAAAAGAATAAATTTTTATATACAGTTATATGTTAGTATATTACTAAGGATAAGAAAGGGCAAAAACCCTCTCTATTTTGAACTGACAAAATTACAGAAACATGTTAGAAGAAAAAGACGGAAAACTACAAGATCCGGTAGGAAAGGAAGGTTTAAATAGTGAAATTGAAACCACTCAAGAGGAACAAACTTCTCAAGAAGATCCTCAATCAGAAATTGATCATTCTAATGCAGAGGACGCAGAAGACGTAGACAATGCTTCTAGGCACAGTATTCCAGATATGGACTATGAGGCCATGAATATGGAAAATTTGGTCGGTGAACTCCAAAGACTGGTTAAAAATGAAAAGGTTCAAGCAATAAAAAAGAATTTAGACGCTATAAAAGCAGCTTTTGACCTTAAATTTCAAGACTTCCTAGAGCAAAAGAAAGCGGAGTTTATAGAAGGAGGTGGAAATGAAATAGACTTCAGGTACAATTCTGTGTCTAAAAGACAATTTAATGAGGTATATGGTGAGTATCGAGAGAAAAAAGATGCCTACTATAAAACCTTAGAATCTAATCTTCAGAACAACCTCAAAAAACGCTTAGAGCTTATTGAAAGACTCAAAGGCTTGGTCAATATAGAAGAAGACATAAACGACACTTATAAGAATTTCAAGGAAATACAAAAAGAATGGAAAAATGCTGGTGCAATTCCAAGAACGCATTACAACGATGCTTGGAAAACCTACCACCACCATATGGAAATCTTTTATGACTTCTTAAACCTCAACAGAGAATTAAGAGACTTGGATTTTAAGCACAATCTTGAAGAAAAGCTCAAAATTATTCAAAAAGCAGAAGCACTTCATGCTGAAACGGATATTCATAAAGCATTCCAAGAACTTCAAACACTCCACAAAATATGGAAAGAAGATTTAGGACCCGTAGACAAAGAGAATAGAGAAGCCGTTTGGGATCGTTTTAGCGCAGCTACCAAAATCATACACGAGAAAAGACAAGAGTATTTTAAATCCTTAGAAAAAGGCTTTGAAGGAAATCTAGAAAAAAAACTCGAAATTATTGCTAAGATCAATGCGGTTTGTGAAGGTATTGCTACCACACACAAAGGCATTCAAAACCAGATGAAAACGGTAGAAACCCTAAGGAATACATTTTTTGAAACAGGGAAAGTACCTCAAAAACAAAATGAAAAAACATGGAAAGCCTTTAAAGCGGCAACCAAGGTGTTTAATCAGCACAAAAATAGTTTTTACAAGCACTTAAAGAATGAACAGCAAGAAAATCTGGACGCTAAAAAAGCGCTGCTTGATACTGCAAACGAACTAAAAGATAGTGAGGTAACTGACGAAACTACCCAAACTTTCAAGCGCATTCAAAATGAATGGAAAACTATTGGCCACGTACCTAGGAAGTATTCAGATAAAATTTGGAAGTCTTTTAAGGCGGCCTGTAATACTTATTTTACGAGTGTGAACAAGAGCAAAAATGCCAATAATGCTGTTGAAGAAGAAAATTTAACTGCCAAAGAAAAAGTATTGGCAGATCTAAAAGCCTATGACTTAGGAGCAGACAAAGAGAAAGACCTCGCTTTTATAAAAGAACAAATTGCTGTTTGGAAAAATATTGGAAGGGTACCTTTTAAAAGCAAAAACATCAACAACACCTTTAATAAGGTTTTAGATGCCCTATTTCTTAAACTAGATATTGACAAACAAGCAGGGGAATTACTCAAATATGGAGACAAACTCAATCAATTGGCCAGTTCTGATAATGATTATGCACTCGCAAACGAAAAGGCTTTTATTCGCAAAAAGATTGAAGAGTCTAAAAATGAGATGCGCCAATTAGAAAACAACTTAGAGTTCTTTTCAAATGCCTCTGAAGACAATCCAGTGGTTAAAGAAGTGGTTCAAAAAATCAATAAGCATAAGAGTGACATTGACACCTGGAAAGAAAAGCTTAAAAAGGTTAATATCCTAACCCATAAAATAAATAAAGAAGAGGAAGAGGCTTCTAGCAAAGAAGTTGCTGAGGAAGATTCAGCAGACTAAAACCATACTTTAAAACAACAAAAAAGCCCTGCTCGTTGAGCAGGGCTTTTTTTGTATGCGTGAATCACAAAACTACTTGGCTACATTTACAGCCCTAGTTTCTCTAATGACAGTGATCTTAACTTGGCCTGGGTAAGTCATGTCTGTTTGTATCTTTTGAGAAATTTCAAAGGATAGCTCAGAAGCTTGGTCATCTGTAACGCGTTCGCTTTCTACAATAACCCTTAATTCTCTACCAGCCTGAATGGCATAGGCTTTCTGTACTCCTGGAAAACCAAAAGCAACATCCTCTAGGTCTTTTAATCTTTGTATATATGAGTCTAACACCTGTCTTCTAGCCCCTGGTCTTGCGCCACTAATAGCATCACAGACTTGTACAATTGGAGCAATAAGTGTATTCATTTCAATTTCATCGTGGTGGGCTCCAATAGCATTACATACATCTGGTTTCTCTCCAAACTTCTCAGCCCATTGCATTCCTAGAATAGCGTGAGGTGTTTCTACCTCAGCTTCTGTATTAGGAACCTTACCAATGTCATGCAGAAGACCAGCGCGCTTGGCCAGTTTGGCATTAATACCTAATTCTGCCGCCATAACACTACAAAGCTTGGCTACTTCTCTAGAGTGCTGCAATAGGTTTTGTCCATAAGAAGAACGGTACTTCATTCGCCCTACCGCTTTTATAAGTTCAGGATGTAAGCCATGAATCCCTAAGTCAATTACAGTACGTTTACCTATATCTATAATTTCTTCTTCTATTTGCTTCTCTGTTTTCTTGACAACTTCTTCAATTCTAGCAGGGTGAATTCTACCATCTGTGACTAATTTGTGTAAAGACAATCTCGCAATCTCTCTACGTACAGAATCAAAACAAGATAAAATGATCGCATCTGGAGTGTCGTCTACAATAATTTCTACTCCTGTGGCTGCTTCAATAGCCCTGATATTTCTACCCTCTCTACCAATAATTCTACCTTTAACGTCGTCTGACTCAAGATTAAATACAGAAACACAGTTTTCTACCGCCTCCTCTGTACCTATTCTTTGAATGGTGTTAATGATAATTTTTTTAGCTTCTTGCTGGGCAGTTAGTTTAGCCTCTTCCATGGTAGACTGCATGAAAGCCATTGCGTCTGATTTAGCCACATCTTTTAAAGAAGCCAATAACTGCTCTTTAGCTTCATCTGCAGACAAACCAGAAATAACTTCTAATTGTTGCACTTGATTTTTGTGAAGCTTATCTAATTCCGACTGCTTTTTGTCTAAAATTTCAGCCTTATGTGCCGTATCTGTAATTTGTTGCTCTAAAGAATCGTTTATTTTTTTTGTCTTAGACAATTCATTACTTAGTTGAGATTCTTTGTCTCTGCTGCGTTTTTCAGATTCACCAATTTTTTTCTCCTTAGAAAGGATCACCTTCTCATGTTCCGCTTTTAATTCCAAAAAGCGCTCTTTGGCCTGAAATATTTTGTCTTTTTTAATGTTTTCGCCTTCATTTTTGGCGTTTTTAATGATTGCAAGTGCATCTTTTCTCGCATTGATAATGGTCTTTGAGGCTTTCCCCTTTTCCAAAAACTTTGCGATAGCAAAACCAACTGCAAGGCCTAAAACGGCCGATATTATGATTGTTGTACTATCCATGATTGTTAAATTAATTATATAAAAAAAAGCCCACATTGGATTGGGTTTTGAACAAACTCTGTATAAACAGGTTTAGGGCTAACAAATTACTTAAGTTTCCTTATACGAGTAAGGCATGCTTGCATAATCTAAACTCACCCTTTCATAAAAAATTAGTGTTGAGTTTGTCAAAAAATAAATACCAGTGTGGGCAATGATGTTATTTAAAAGAACGTATTATCCTAACGAGTTGTTAATAACTTCCTCAAGCGCCAAAAGACGCTCTTGAACCTCTTTACTATCTTGAGATTCTTCTATATTACTCTGAGTAGTCTTTGAGGCAAAATGCAAGGCACACATGGCCAAAACATCTTGTTTATCCCTCACAGCATAATTTTGCTCAAAGTTTTTAGCAAGCAATTCTATTTGTTTAGCGGCTTTTCTCAGGCCTTCTTCTTGTGAAGGAGCAATCGTCAATGGATATACCCTGTCAGCAATTGAAAGCTTTATTTTAAACGTATTTGACATACATTATTTTGAGAGCGCCCCTATACAATAGTCAAGCTCTTTTATTAAGGTGTTAATCTTCAATTTCGCTTCGGTAGTGTTTTCATCACTGCCTAACATAGACTGTGCTAATTTTAAAGCATTGTATTTCTCTTCCCAATAAGTGGCTTGTGATTTTGCATATTCACAAGTTTTATTTGCTTCATTAAGTTCATTTTTTAAAAGGGCAGATTCCTCTTTAACCCCCTCTAAGCGGTGAACCAATTTGCTTACCTTATTTTCTAAAGAACCTACAATTTCTTTAAGATTACTCATTTGCAACTGTCCATACTATTGTAACAAAGTTAATATAAAACTTCGTATTCTTAGAATTGCGGTGCAATACTTTTAAATTTATTAAAAAACTGCTCAAAATCAGTGACTCAATTATTGGTATAAAGCCTCTAAGACCTTCGGTATATGAGGCAGTTTATTTACTTTTGAATATCATATGAAAACAGTGTATTTTTTTATCATTTTAGGAATGTTATTTGGACAAACATTCGCTCAAGAAGCGCTGAATAAAAATGCGTCTGACAGTCTTTATAGCGCGCCGCTAAATATTCCTTTGCTATTGGCAGGAAATTTTGGTGAACTGAGGTCTGACCATTTTCACTCAGGTTTGGATATTAAAACAAAACACCAGCAAGGACTTAAAGTATTCTCAATAGCAGATGGCTACATATCTAGAATAAAGATTTCACATTGGGGCTATGGAAAAGCGCTCTATGTGAATCATTATAACGGTACTACAAGTGTATATGCACATCTGCAAAAATTTTCCCCTGAAATAGAAAATTTTGTCCAAGAGAAACAATACGCCAATAAATCTTTCACCATACAGCTGTTTCCAAAAAAAGACAGCCTCAAAGTGAATAAAGAGGTCCCTATTGCGTATTCGGGAAATTCCGGAGGCTCTACTGCACCACACCTTCATTTTGAAATGAGAAAAACGGGCACTCCTATAGCCATAAACCCACTCCAATTTTCCTATGAGGTATTAGACAAAACACCTCCTACCCTACAAAAATTATTTGCTTACCCCATAGGTCAAAACAGCCATGTCAATAAAATTGAAAACAAAGTCCAAATTTCATTTAAAAGAACTCCTGAAGGTGTTTATCAAGCCAATCCTATAGAGGTGAAGGGATCCTTTTACATAGGTTTAAAAGGCTATGATAGACAGGAGCTCACAGCCAATAAAAATGGAATTTACCACTATAAACTTTCTGTAAATGACACACTGACTGCTGAAATTAAATTAGACCAAATTTCATTTAATGAAACCAAAGGCATAAATACCCTGATTGATTATCCGCATTTAATTAAAAATAGGGAACGTATTGTTCAAATTTTTCAACAAAACAAAAAAAGATTAAGCATTTTTAAGTCGCTAAAAAACAAAGGAATCATTAGCTTAAAACCAAAGGAAACTATTGACGTTAGGCTTGAATTAATAGACCTACATGGCAATAATATTAGGATTGAAATACCCGCAATAGGAACATTAAATGAGGCAATAGTAAAAAAAAACCCGCCTAAAACACCTTTCCCGGTGTTGTTTAAAAATCCCGCACACTATAAACTCACCCATGGCAGTCTTTATTTTCCAGCAAATAGCTTTTATGAAGACGTTTATTTAAACCTAGAAACAAGCAGAGACACCATTAAAGTTCACAAACCTATGTGGGCGGTGAAAAAACCTTTTACCTTAAGTTTTAATTCAGAGAATAGCGCCTTTTCTAAATACAGTTACATTGCTTACAGACTCGGTTCAAAATCTTTTATCTACAGCAGCACTAAAAAAGAAGGAGAATGGCTGAGTACAAAAACCAATAAATTGGGCACTTATGTGATCCAGCAAGATTCTATACCACCAAGCATACGTCCAAAAAACTTTAAGAGCAATCAAAATATTAGAAATTATCAATTTTTAAGTCTTGAAATAAAAGACCAAGAAACTGGCATTGACACTTATACTGGAAGTTTAAACGGAGAATGGATCCTTATGGAATACGAGCCCAAAACAAATACGCTTACCCATCATATTGGCGCGCGTACAAAACTTAAAAAAAATAACAAATTAAAAATAGAAGTAGTAGATATGTTAGGAAACACCCAGGTATATACAACTTTGTTACTTCTTTAAAAGCACTATGAAAAAACATTCATTAACTATACCCAACAGGGCTTTATTAAGTGTCTTAATCTTGACTATTTTCTTCACTCAAGTGGCACTAGGTCAAAAAAATATTTATGAAAACAAGCAATTCAAAAACATTAGCGCCTCACATAAAAGCATTGCTATTCTTCCTTTTTTAGCTTCCGTAAATCTAGCACAGGAATTAAGTGATGAAATGCAATTGGAACTAGAGGCCTCTGAGGGAATTGCTGTACAAGAGGCCCTTGAAACTTACTTTCTGAAAATGGAGAAAAGAAAGCATTACAGGGTAGATTTTCAAAACATTAAAGACACCAATGCTTTTTTAAAAAAACGTGAGGTAAGCTATCAGTCTTTAGACATTTACAGCATTAAAGAATTGGGAGAGATCTTAGGTGTAGACGCAATTATTAGCGGTACTATAACTCTTAACGTACAACTGTCTAGAGGAGACACCAAAGCATTTAAACTGCTTGATTATGTAACAGGGAATACTAAATACGGCCGAATTGGTATTAAAATAAGCGATGTCAAAACCGGAAAACTGCTGTGGAAATACGAAAAACAAATCGATAGAAAAACCGGCAAAAACACTACAGAATTGATCGCTTCTATGATGAGGCAAGCCAGTAGAAAATTTCCTTACGAAAAATAATAGGTTTAATAAATTCCTAGAATCTTACTTTTCAGAAAATTCTTTTAAGGCATTAATCGTATAATCTATTTCTTCTTTGGTATTAAATGAGGAAAAAGAAAATCTCAAAGAAGGCATGGCCAGTTGCGCTTCTGAAAGGAAGGCAGACAACACATGTGAGCCTTTAGTACTTCCAGACTGACAAGCACTTCCTTTAGAGCAGGCAATTCCTTTTAAATCTAGGTGAAACAATAACATCTGTGCCTTTTGGGCATTAAAAGGCAAGCGAACATTTACTAAGGTGTAGGTACTCTTTTCCATATCCCCAGAAAAACCGTTGAATGAAACCCCAGGAATGGTTTTATTTATTTCACTGATAAAATACTTTTTTAAGCCTTCTATATAGTTGCGCTCATTATCTAAGTGCTCATAAGCCAAAACAAAAGCCTTTTCAAGGCCTACTATATTGTGATAGGGTTCTGTTCCGGCCCTAAAGCCACGCTCTTGGGCACCACCAGCAATAAAAGACTTTAAAGGAGTGTCTTTTCTTATATAGGCAAAACCAATCCCTTTTGGTCCATGAAATTTATGTGCTGCTGCAGCTAAAAAATGAATTTTAATTTTTTGCAAATCCCAAGGAAAATGGCCTATTGACTGGACTGTATCTGAATGAAGATAAGCCCCATAAGACTCACACAAAGCTGCTACAGTGGGTAAATCTAAGATGTTTCCAATTTCATTATTGATATGCATTAAACTCACTAAAACTTTTTCATTTAAACCACTCAATATTTTCTCTAAATCCAAAAGATCTGGATTTCCGTTGGCATCTACAGCAACATAATGAGGGGTAACTCCATTAAACGCAACCAATTCATCCACAGTATGCAAAACAGCATGGTGCTCCATTGTGGTAGTAACAATGTGCTTTACACCCAAATCTCTTACAGCACACTTTAAAACCATATTGTCTGCTTCTGTCCCTCCTGAAGTGAAAATAATTTCAGAAGGATGGGCCCCTAAAGTAGCTGCTATGGTTTTTCTTGCTTGTTCAACAGCCGTTTTTGCGGTCCTCCCAAAACTGTGTGTAGAAGAAGGATTTCCAAAACAATTTTCTAGAGCGGTTTGAATACTCTTAATTACCTCAGTTCGAACTGGAGTAGTTGCAGCATTGTCAAAATAAACAGCTTTCATTCTTTATTATTTAAGGGAGTATAAAAATATATTAAATAAATGAATTTGACAGATTAATAGAGAAAAGCATTGAAAATAATTACATTTGAAAGCAAATTCAAACAAGATGAAAAGTACCACAATGATCCGCAAATTATTTTTAGCAGTACTCTTATTGTCTTTATTTATAAGCTGCAGCGATGGGGACATTACTATTCAAAGTATAAGCTTTAATGAAATAGGCATTGAAAGCTGTACCCAAACCACAGCGACCACATTATTGTTTAAAATTAATGATACAGAATCTCTAGCGCTTCAGCTACCGGAAGGACTGCTAAAAAATAGTGTGAGTGAACAGACCATACAAAGTAGTATACCCAATCAAACTACACTTAACTACAGAATTTTTTCAGAGGGCATTAGTGCTTCTTATTACTGCAGTGTACTTCCTGAAATAGGGGTAAATGTGGTTAAAGATGCTAATGCAACTGCTGGAACAGTATTCATCAATACAAGCCTAAGTGAAGACGGCAATAATTTTAAGCATGAAATTCAATTGAGTGGTGTAAGCTTTATTGACCAAGATGGCAAGAGAATTACTGATGTGAACTTAAATGATTTTGGTGTTTTCACCACACCAAAATAATTAGACTTCTCTACTTACTTGTTGGGTAATGTAAACCTCTGTAGCCCCTAAACCATACTTTTTATAATCGCCTTCATAGACACGAATACCATCGTATCTTTTAAATAGATATTGGAGCTCTTCTTTTAGTACCCCAGCACCAACACCATGAATAAAAACCACTTTTTGTATTTTTTTTGAAATGGCAAATTCTAATTGGCGCTGCGCAGTGTCCAATTGAATATTTAACATTTCAAAATTAGAGAGATTGGTTGCATTGGTGAGCTGGCCAATATGAAGATCTACTTCCATTTTAGGCACATCCCTCTCTTTTTTAGAAACATTGGCCTTATAATTGGGCTTTTTATCTTGTTTTAAATGCTTGATCTTAGCCACATCATAATTAGATACCTTTAAGCCTTCTTCAGGAAGAATAAGCAATTCTCTTGCAGAAAACTTCATTAAAAAACCAAAGGTGGTTTCAACTTCTATGGCAGCAGCAGTTATTGAAGTAACAACACCTTCAATATCTTGGTCTAACACACAAATCTTATCTCCTACTTTAAATGACATACCAGTACAGTCCTTATTCGAAATGAATACTTCATTGATTAGTGCTAATTGGAAATGAATGCTTTCTTGATTAGTGCTAATTGGAAATGAATGCTTTCTTGATTAGTACTAATTGGAAATGAATACTTCCTTGATTATTGCTCAAATGAAGCCAATGTTTTAGTGATAATTGAAACGCAATCTAAAAGCTGTTCTTTATTCATTACCAATGGTGGTGCAAATCTTATAATATTTCCGTGGGTTGGTTTAGCCAACAAACCATTGTCTCTAAGGGCCAAACAAATATTCCAAGCAGTATCGCTTTCTTCCGTATCATTAATTAAAATAGCATTTAACAAGCCTTTACCCCTAACCCCATTTACTATATTAGATTGGTCTACATATTTTTGAATCTCTGCTCTGAACAAATTACCTAAATCAAAGGCATTTTGTGCCAAAGACTCTTCTTTAACTACTTCCAAAGCAGCTATACCAACCTGAGCAGCAACAGGATTTCCTCCAAAAGTACTTCCGTGATTTCCAGGCGCAATGACCTTCATAATTGCATCATTAGTCAATACTGCAGAAATAGGGTATGCACCACCAGATATTGCTTTTCCAAGAATTAAAATATCTGCTTTCACCTCTGGGGTTCCACTACAGTGTCTGTCAGAACAAGCGCAGTTTCCACAAGTAGCTAAAAGTTTACCTGTTCTCGCTATGCCTGTTTGCACCTCGTCTGCAATAAAGAGCACATTGTATTTTTCACAAAGTGCTTTAGCTGCTGCCAAGTAGCTCTCAGAAGGCACATAGACACCAGCTTCTCCCTGAATGGGCTCCACTAAAAAACCTGCAATAGAGGGGTCAGAAGACAAAACTTCTTCTAAAGCATTGACATTGTCATAAGGTATTTTTATAAAACCTTCCGTAAAAGGTCCAAAATTATGCTGCGCAACCGCATCATTAGAAAAAGAAATGATTGTAGTTGTTCTTCCGTGAAAATTATTCTCACACACCACAATTTTGGCTGAGTTCTCAGGCAAATTTTTTACTTCATAAGCCCATTTCCTGCAAATTTTCAATGCAGTTTCTACAGCTTCAGCCCCAGTATTCATTGGGAGCAGTTTATCATATCCGAAAGTTTCAGTGGCGTATTTTTCAAACAAGCCAAGTTTGTCGTTATGAAATGCCCTAGAAGTTAAAGTAAGCGTCTGTGCTTGTTCTACCATTGCTCCCACTATTTTGGGGTGACAGTGTCCCTGGTTTACTGCTGAATAAGCAGACAAAAAATCATAGTATTTATTTCCATCCACATCCCATACATAAACACCTTTACCTTTAGACAAAACTACCGGTAATGGGTGGTAATTGTGGGCACCGTATTTATCTTCTAATTGAATAGCTTGTTCTGCACTTATTTTTACTGTCTGAGACATAGGTATTTTTTTATGATTGCTGATCTAAAGGCTAGAAAAAAGAAATAGCCTGTTTGCTACAAAGCTACAATTTTAAATAAAAAAGATAGTACTTTTGCCCCATGCGAAAAAGAAGAAATCCCCTTATATTCGAAAACATCTTAGTAACGGACACTGCTACTAAGGGTAAGACAGTTGGAAAAGCACCAGACGGACGCGTAATTTTCATCAATAATGCCGTTCCTGGTGACATTGTAGACGTTAAAACTACAAAAAAAAGAAAAGCATATTTCGAAGGAACCGCTGTGGCATTTCACCAAAAGTCAGAAAAAAGGGTTACACCTGCATGTGAACACTTTGGTGTTTGTGGGGGGTGTAAATGGCAGCATATGGGTTATGAGCACCAAATTGCCTACAAGGAACAAGAGGTCTTAAATAACTTAAAACGTATTGGACATATAGAACTTCCAGAAGTGACTCCAATAACAGCAGCGCCTGAGGCGTATTTTTACAGAAATAAAATGGAGTTCTCTTTCTCTGACAGCAGGTGGTTGACTCCAGAGGAAATTCAAGAAAAAGATACCATAGAAGACAGAAACGCACTGGGTTTTCATATCCCTGGTATGTGGGATAAAATACTTGACATTAAAAAATGTCACCTACAAGCAGACCCCTCAAATGAAATGAGGTTATTTGTAAAGCGCTTTGCAATAGCAGAGGGGATCACATTTTTTAATCCTAGAAATCATACCGGAGAACTGAGAACACTCATGATTAGAACAAGTTCTAATGGAGAATACATGGTGCTGATTCAGTTCTGTGAAAATAATGAATCCAACAGAATTAAGCTCCTAGAAGCAATAAAAAATCAGTTTCCTAGCATTACTTCCTTACAGCACGTCATAAACCAAAAAGCCAACGACACTATTTATGACCAAGAAGTCATTTGCTTTAGTGGTAGGGATCATATCATAGAAGAGATGGAAGGCTTACAGTTTAAAATAAACGCCAAATCTTTTTATCAGACCAATGCTGCCCAAGCCTATAACTTGTATAAAATAACAAGAGATTTCGCTGGACTCACCGGCAATGAGCTGGTGTATGACTTATATACCGGTACAGGAACCATTGCACAGTTTGTTTCCAAAAAAGCGAATAAGGTAATAGGTATTGAATCTGTCCCAGAGGCAATCATAGACGCCAAATCCAATGCAAAACACAATAATATAGACAATATTGAATTCTATGTGGGAGACATGAAAAATGTATTCACCCCTTCATTTATAGCCTTGCATGGCAAGGCCGATGTATTAATTACTGACCCTCCAAGGGATGGGATGCATAAAGACGTGGTAGAAGAAATTCTTAAAATGGCTCCTGAAAAAATTGTTTATGTGAGTTGTAATAGTGCCACCCAAGCCAGGGATTTAGGCCTCATGAAGGAAAAATACGATCTTACCAAAACACAAGCTGTAGATATGTTTCCCCAAACACATCATGTAGAAAATGTTGTACTTTTAAGCTTGAAGAAATAAAAGGCATATGAAAAGGAGTATACTTTTCTTAGTGATTGCATTGGGCTGCTTCTGGTCCTGTGAAAAAGACGACATCTGTATTGCTGGAGATACCCCAATGATGCGAATTACTTTCGTGAATTTCATTGACGAAACCTTAGAAAAAGCACCTGAAAGACTTTTGATCGTAGGAAAAGATAAAACAACGCCTATTACTACAATATCTCCTGGTTCTAGTAGTATCACAGAAGCCTTAATTCCTTTAGTGCCTAACACCAATCAAACAGAATACTATCTGGTGACTAATGCAAGTATAGATTCAGAAGGAAATGTCAGCGGTAATATTGACGCCCTTATTCTATCCTATACCCCTAATCCAAAATACATATCAAAGGCTTGTGGGTATATTGTATCTTATGATAACTTAATTCCAATACTAACACCCGATACAGACAACTGGATCAAAAAAATAACTGTCTTAAGTCCAAGCATCACAAATGAAAATGAAGTACACCTTAAAATATATCACTAGTGTAATAGGGCTATTTGTGGTGTTTCAGTTACAAGCACAACAAAAAAAAATAGACCTAAACCCAAAAGATACCATTACTCACATGGAGTCCTATGGCATTCGCTTAGGAATGGATTTTAGCAAGAAAATATTAGGACAACTTAAGCCTGATTTTGAGGGCCTAGAGCTGGTTGCAGACTTTAGACTGAGCCAAACACTTTATTTGGCAGCTGAATTGGGTAATGAAAAAAAGACTATTACAGAAGACACTTACACCTTCACCCCTGAGGGTTCCTATTTTAAGATAGGTATAGATCAAAATACCTATGATAATTGGTATGGGATGAACAATATGATTCATTTAGGAGGTAGGCTGGCCTATGCCAAATACAGCCAAACAATTAATGAGTTTGCTGTATTTGACACAGATAGGTATTGGAATCCTGAAGGCTTCGGTGTGAGCGATCAAACCCTTCCTTCTTACACTGGTTTAAGTGCTATGTGGCTGGAAGTGGTCTTTGGCGCCAAGGTAGAATTATTTGCTAATATTTTTTTGAACGCCAGTGTTAGAGGAGGTTATTTACTGAGTCATGACAACAACACAAACTTTCCGAACAATTGGGTGCCAGGCTTTAATGCTGTAACAGAAGAAAGCAAATTTGGGGTAGGTTACAATTACAGCATCAGTTATTTAATTCCTATTTTCAAAAAACCCAAAGTTTACAAAGAATCAGAAGAAGCTAAAAAGAAAAGACTACAAACAGCTTCAGAAGAAAAAAGCATCAAAAAAGCACAAAGGGCTTCAGATAAAGAGGAAAAAAAGTCTTCAAAACAATCCTTATAATTTAATTGTATAAAGTTTTTTTTAAAGGCCATCAGATGCGTTCGTGAGCCTTTAATAAAAGAGATAAAATAAGGCTAAAGCCGTGGCAATAGCGATGACTATGAAAATGGCTATAAAGGTAAAGAGACAACCTTTAAACACATCTTTGCCTCTGATCATTTCTTCTGCCATAATTTAACCCATCCCTATTTTATTTCTCTAAGGCCTTTAACGAAAATCCATTTCATCATCATTTTTTTTCCTTTTTCGGTCTCCACAACACCAAATTTAGGGCTTAAAAAATTAGCCAAAATAGCAGCAATAACAACCATATAAATAGGTGCTTCTGCTACCACAAATACTGATAAATATCTCAATATTAAAAAGAAAAAAGTAAACCCTATAAAATTATACAACAGTGCTTTTGCTTTCATAGACTAGGTAAAAGAAGGATTAAATTTTGTCCGTTTACTACCAGCATACATCTCGTACTTAACCAATCTAGATTCTAACTGCGAATTAAAAACCTTTATTTTTCTAGAGGGCTTTAATCCAACATATTTAAGGGCTTCTAAATTAGAGGTTATAAACCAGGCTTGTGTGCCAGGATAATTTTTCTTGAGTGTATTCCCTATATTTTCATAGAAATCTTTCATATCCACATCTAAACGCTCCCCGTAAGGAGGGTTAAATACCATATGAAGTGAATGATCTGGCATTTCTTTTTCCGAACTGAAAAAAGATTTTTTTTCCACACTAATAAATTCTTCTAATTGGGCCTCTCTTATATTGTCTTGTGCTTTTCTAATGGCAGAAGGCGCCTTGTCATAACCAATAATCTTAAATGGAAAATCTTTGGCTTTTTTTAAGGAAGACGCTATAATGGTCTGAAATAAATCTGAATCAAAATCTGTCCATTTTTCAAAAGCAAACTCCTTTCTATTGATATTGGGTGGAATATTACAAGCAATCATAGCCGCTTCAATAAGAAGGGTACCACTACCACACATAGGATCCAAAAAATCAGATTGTCCTTCCCAACCACTCAATAGTAAAATTCCTGCTGCCAAAACCTCATTAATAGGAGCAATATTTGTGGCAGTCTTGTATCCCCTAATATGAAGAGAACGGCCAGAAGAATCTAATGAGATAGTACATTGTTCATTTTGGATATGTACATTTAATTTAATATCCGGATGTTTTACGTCTACATTGGGTCTTTCTCCAGTAGCTTCTCTAAAAGTGTCTACAATGGCGTCTTTCACCTTTTGAGACACGTATAAAGAATGGGTGAAATACTCAGAATTAACAGTAGTGTCAATGGCAAATGTAGTATCTAAGTCCAACAGAGATGTCCAATCCATTTGAGCTACTTGTCTGTATAAACTGTCTTCATTTGTGGCTTTAAAAGTAGCTATAGGCTTAATTATTTTTGTAGCTGTTCTCAAACATAAATTGGCTTTATACATAAAACCAGTATCTCCTTCAAAATAGACGCTTCTTATGGCAGTTTCTACATTTAAGGCCCCTAAATCACGAAGTTCTTTAGCCAATATATCTTCAAACCCAAAAAGGGTTTTAGCAACCATCTTAAAATTTTTGTCTTGCATTCCGTTGGATTAAGCCACAAAAATACATTAATTTTATACCAAACCTATCCAAAGACTGTGCATATACATGGTCACCTTACAAAATGATTTACGCCCTTCCTATTTTCGCAGTAATTCTTAGCTTTTTTGGGGTATTCCTCTTTCAGCCTAAAAGCAAACAACTACTAAAATTATTTTTAGCCTTTAGTGGTGCTTTCCTATTATCAGTGCTCATTTTTGAGTTATTCCCAGAATTGTACGAACACCAAGATCCAAAGCAAATGGGCCTGTTTATTTTATTGGGGATATTATTGCAAATAGTCCTAGAATTTTTTTCTAAAGGAGCAGAACACGGACATGTACATTTAGATACAAAAAGCACTAAAATTCCGTGGATGCTTTTTGTGAGTTTATCCATACATGCTTTTTTAGAGGGCATACCTGTTGTCAATCACCATCACTTACTTTATGGAATTGTGATTCACAAAATTACAATTGCAGTCATATTGAGTATTTTTATACTCAAAACAAACATTAAATTTTACCAAGCCTTATTGGTAATGACCTTATTCTCCATAATGACTCCATTGGGAAGTCTATTTTACAGTTCATACCCATTGCCACCACTGTGGTCAAGCGCACTCAGTGCTTTGGTAACAGGAGTACTTTTGCATATTGCCACTGTAATCCTATTCGAAAGCTCAGAGGGACATTCCTTTAATCTAAGAAAGATATTGGTCATTGTTCTTGGGATAACCACCGCTTATTTTCTTTAAATATGTACAGCAAAGTAGAAGTTAAGGCATTAAGGCAGCTTTTTTGGACCTCGTTTGGAAAATCGTTTCCTAGAAAATGGACGCTTTACAATACAAAAATAAAAGGCTTAGAATTTAAATTCCACTTTGACAAAAAGAGTGCAATGGTCTGCTTAGATATAGACGACACTATAGAAAGACGCCTAGAATTATGGGAGAAAATACAATCACTTCAAGCCGTATTGTTAGAAAATTACCTTCCAAATGCCCTGTTTGAAGAGATTTATTATATAGATCAAGACAAAGATATTTCAAGGGTATTTGTGTTACTAGAGGGCGTATCTATAAACAATAAGAATACATGGCAGCAAACTATGGAATTCTTGTCCCTATCTATGAACCAATTCGAATCTTTTTTCGAAGATTTTAATTCCGTTTTAGAAGATTGACCCTATTTATTACTAAAAACAACTAAAAAAAAGGGAACCCGTTGGGTTCCTTTTTTTTTTGTGATTGCAAAAGTGACTATACCTAATATTCCCTTGGGAATAGGACAAAAAAAATCCCGAACACATTGCTGTATTCGGGATTCAAAAAAAGGCAA
>Ga0222670_1000283_pt1 | contig 22830 bp, 28 predicted proteins | sample AntAcemetagen732_FD_181148 | JGI IMG/M metagenome (GOLD analysis project Ga0222670, IMG submission 181148) | Saline water microbial communities from Ace Lake, Antarctica - #732 | ecosystem: Environmental > Aquatic > Non-marine Saline and Alkaline > Saline | place: Antarctica: Ace Lake... | reverse complement strand
CGCTTACCGTGAATATGACTCCTTAAATTATGTTCTTTGTATTCTTCACAAAAAGATATTCCTGATTTTGAATTTAAAAGAGACTGATAAACTTCTTCCTGATTATTTCCTAAACATGAAACAAGACCTAAACCTGTAATAACTACTCTTCTCATTATTTAAATAACCCCACTTTTAAACTATCTGCTGAGTATATTTTTTTGTCATCTGCAAATACCAATCCATTTGCAAGACCGACTGTAGTTCCTCCAGGAGCCATAATTTTTTTCATATCAATTTCATATCTTACGTTTTTAACATTTTTTAAAACTTCACCTGTAAATTTTACTGTACTCACCCCTAAAGCTCTTCCCTTTCCAGGGTTGCCAAGCCAACCTAGATAAAATCCAACCAGCTGCCACATTGCATCTAACCCAAGACATCCAGGCATAACTGGATCTCCCTTAAAGTGACAATCAAAGAACCAAAGATCCTCTTTGATATCTAGTTCAGCTTTTAAAGAACCCTTACTAAAAATACCATTGTCTTCATTAATTTCAGTTATTCTATCAAACATAAGCATTGGTGGAAGTGGTAATTTTGCATTACCTGGGCCAAAAAGCTCCCCATTTCCACAGCTTATTAGCTCATCGTATGTGAATGAGTTTTTTTTCATAAATTTAAGAACCCTTATTACTTGATTTATCGAGATTATAATATAGAAATAGTTTAGAATTATTATAAACAATAATGACTAATTTAAACATTTATACAAAAAAACTAAGACAATCTGGTTTAAGACCAACTAGACAGAGATTAAAAATCTGTGAAGTACTTTTTTCACCTGAAAAAACCTTCCATTTTACAATAAATGATCTGACTAAAATTATAGAAGAAAAATTAAGTGAAAAAATTTCTTTAGCCACAGTTTACAATACCGTTCATGCTTTTAAAAAAAAAGGTTACTTAAAAGAAATTTCAATCAATAGTGACAAAAGCTATTTTGATACAAATGTTACAGAGCACCACCATTTCTTTGATGAAGACACCAATGAATTAATTGATTGTAGCAGCGATGATATTGATTTGGTAAATATTAAAAAAAATATTACTGGAAAAAAAATAAAATCAGTGGAAGTATTGATTAAAGTTGCAACTGATAATCAAACTCAAAAATAATTCAATAATTTCAATAACTTAATATTTATATTAAAATAATTCTAAACTGTTGACTTACAGTTTAGAACGATTATATATTCATCTCAATCATTAAGGAGAAAATATGTCATTAAAAGGAAGTAAAACAGAAGAAAACTTAAAAGATGCATTTGCGGGTGAAAGCCAAGCAAACAGACGTTATTTATATTTCGCTCAAAAAGCAGATATCGAAGGTTATAACGATGTAGCATCTGTATTTAGATCTACAGCAGAAGGCGAAACAGGTCATGCACACGGACATCTTGAGTACCTTGAAGAAGTTGGTGATCCTGCTACAGGACTGCCGATTGGTGAAACTAAAGATAATTTAGCTTCAGCGGTACAAGGTGAAACACATGAGTACACTGATATGTATCCAGGTATGGCAAAAACAGCTAGAGAAGAAGGTTTTTCAGAAATTGCTGATTGGTTTGAAACTTTAGCAAAAGCTGAAAAATCACACGCAGGTAAATTCCAAAAAACATTAGAATCTATTGCGTAAATAAGACTTAAATTATGGTGGGGTTCTTCCCCACCATCAAATCCTAAAATTTTGAATATGAGCAAAGAAGGCGGCACAGAAGCACCCATAAGACATCCAATAAATTTTGAACATCCTGATTTTTTAGATCCAAAAAAATTAGATGACGAAATGAGAAGAGCTTTTGACATCTGTCATGGATGTAGAAGATGTTTTAATTTATGTGATTCCTTTCCAAAATTATTTGACATGATAGATGAGTCAGAAAATGAGGATGTGGAAAGTTTAAAAAGTGAACAATTTGAACCTGTAGTAGATGCCTGCACTTTATGTGATATGTGTTTTATGACTAAGTGTCCGTATGTTCCGCCACATGATTTCGATTTAGATTTTCCTCATTTAATGTTGAGATATAGAACGGCTCAAAAAAAATTAAATAAATTACCTATCGTACCTACACTATTAGCTCAAATTGATAGAAATGCAAAAATTGGTGTTGCTTTATCATCATTAATAAACTGGGTATCAAACATTAAAAATACATTCTTTAGAAAAATATTAGAATTAGTTTCTGGAATTGATATGAGAGTTAAGCTTCCAACTTATAATTCAGAAACATTTACAAATTATTTTAAAAAAAATAATATTCCAACAAATAGTGAAGCTCCATCTAAAGATAGAAAAGTTGTAATTTATTCAACATGCTTTGTTAATTTTAATAAAAAAGATACAGGTGTTGCAGCTTTAAAAGTTTTAAAGAAAAATGGTGTTGAGGTTCAAGAGGCTTACCCAGGGTGTTGCGGGATGCCTTACCTCGAACAAGCAGATTTACCAAAAGTTGTTGAACAAGCTAAAAAAGTATCCAAGGATTTATTGGTATGGGTAGATAAAGGTTATGAAATTATTACACTTACGGCTAGTTGTGGTTTAATGTTAAAATTTGAATGGCCACTATTATTGCCTAATGATGAAAATATTAAGAAACTTTCAAAAAATACAAGTGATATAGATGAATATATCGTTGATATAGCACAAAACGAAGGCCTAGCTGAAGGTTTACAAGAAATTGATGGTGGAGTCACAGTTCACAATGCTTGTCACGCTAGAGCACAAAATATGGGTATTAAATCTAGAGATATGTTGAAATTTATTCCCAATATTAAAATGGATGTTGTTGAAAGATGTGCAGGTCATGGTGGAACTTTCGGGGTTATGAAGGAAACACACGATCTTGCGGTAAAAGTTGGAACACCAACAGCGAAACTGATTAAAAATAAAAATAATAAATACATGGCTTCTGATTGTCCTTTAGCAGGTAAGCATTTAAAACAATTGGAGACAGACACAAACATAGCCAACGATGAGGCACTACACCCCATCGAATTAATGGCAAAAAGTTATAGGTTATAATTATGAGCAAAGAAAAAAAAAAGATTGAAAAAGAAGATTTAATTCCTGGGGATATTTATGCAAAAAATAGGAAACAAATTAGAAAAGACCTTGTTGAATTTAAAAAAAATAGAAGAATAGCTCTTGGGCCTTATGCAACTTTTTATTTTGAAAGTTTTGAAACTATGGTGGCACAAGTTCAAGAAATGCTACATATTGAAAAAGGTGGTGATGAGCAATTAAAAGATGAATTAATAGCTTACAACCCTTTGGTTCCAAATGGCAAAGAGCTTACGGCAACGCTGATGTTTGAAATTGATAATCCTCTTTCTAGAGGTGCATTTTTAGGAAAAGTTGGTGGGATAGAAGAGAAAATATATATGAAAATTGATAATGAAGAGGTTAAAGCAGTACCAGAAGCAGATGTGGATAGAACATCAGCAGAAGGAAAAGCTTCTTCGGTACAATTTATCCATTTTAAATTTAATGATGATCAAATCAATAAATTTAAATCAGGCAACACAAGTATTGAACTTGGAATTGATCATAAAGAATATGCACATACTACAAAATTGACTGAAGATAATGTTAAATCATTAACGGCTGATTTTATTTAGTAGATCCCCAGACATTTTTAATTTTAATCCAACCCTTGTAATCATCGGTTGTTATGTTACACCAATTATCTTCACATTTTTTAATAACCAAAAGTCTTCCTTTTTCTAATTTTGCAAGAGGTTCAGAAAAATTAGAAGGCCTTTTAAATAAAAACTTTTCTTCTATGGTGATGATAGAGTTTGATGGTTTTAACTGACTCCAATGTATCCAGCCACTATTATTGTCTAAAAAAATAACTCTTCTCCAGTTCTCTTTTTTATCTATCTGCTTTACAGGTAGATTGATCTTTCTATAAATATATTTAATTGGATAATCCAAGCCAGGTCCATATCTGACATTTGTCTTATTTTTTTTTAAAGATAGGAATTTCTCTTCTGCATTTAAGAATTGAATGCTTAAAATTGATAGACATAAAAACCAAATAGCTATTTTTTTTGTCATCTACAGATACAGCTTTTTCTTTTTTTTAATTTAACTTTTCTAAAGTTTAAATGAAGTAAATCTAGAATAAAAATATACCCATCAATCCCTGTTCCAATATTTAGTATTTTTTTTAGAACCTCATTTGCCTGAATAGTTCCCACAATTCCCGCAACAGTTCCAAGAATACCTTCTGATTCACAATTTAATAAATCGTCTGAAATTTTAGATTCTTGAAAAAAACATTTTAAACATGGAGCTTTTTTATTTTTAAAGTTAAAAGTGAATACATGTCCATCAAACTTACTAATTGCCCCCGTTACAAGGACTTTTTTAAATTTTAAACAATAATCATTTAATAAAAATTTGGTTGTAAAATTATCTGATCCATCAACTATATAATCATAGTCATTTATAATTTTTTTAAAATTATTATTATTTAATCTAATTTTATAAATAGTGACTTTTGTATTGGGATTTATTTTTTTAATTTTATCTTTTGCTATTTTGACTTTAAATTTTCCAATATCTGATGTGTTATAAAGACTTTGTCTATGTAAATTAGAAAGACTTACTTTGTCGTCATCAACAATTCCTAGTGATCCAACTCCAGCTCTTGAAAGAAATTCTGCAACTGGAGATCCAAGACCACCAGCACCAACAATTAAAACTTTAGAGGATAGAATTTTTTTTTGGCCTATAATGCCAATATCTTTAAGTACTATTTGTCTTGAAAATCGCTCAATTATTTTTTTATTCAGTTGGCTTTTCATTTGCCAGTTGAGCCAAATCCACCCTCACCTCTTAAAGTATCTGGTAAATTATCCGTTTCTTCTAATTCCATTTTAATAACTGGTGTTAAGATCATCTGTGCCACTCTATCCTTGTTATTAATTATAAAATCTTCTTTTCCGTGATTAAAAAGGATAATTTTAATCTCACCCCTGTAATCACTATCAATAGTTCCTGGCGTATTTAAAACAGTTATACCTTTTTTTGCAGCAAGACCTGAACGGGGGCGAATTTGTATCTCATAATCCTCTGAAAATGCCATAGAAAGCCCTGTAGGTACTAAATATGAGCTATTAGGAGATATTTTAATTGGCTCTTCTACAAAGGCCATTAAGTCCATACCAGAAGCGCCACTTGTTTTGTAAACTGGAAGTTCTACTTCAGGGTTTAATTTTTTGATTAATACTCTTGCCATTAAATTTTAATTTAACTGTTTAATAACCCTATCTGTTATCTCTTCCGAGATTTCAGATTTTTTTTTCATGGCAAGTTTTTCATTTTTTATTTCTTTATCTTTATAAAAAATTGAAACTTCATTAAAATCAGAGTCAAATCCAATAGAATTATTGGATATATCATTTGCTATTATCCAATCACAATTTTTTTCAACCAATTTTTTTTGAGCATTCTCTTGAATGTTATTTGTTTCAGCTGCAAATCCAATAACTAATTTTGGCCTAAGAGAGTTATGTTTTGATACATAATTTAGAATATCAATATTTTTTTCAAGCTCTAAATTTAAATATTCTTGTTTCTTCATCTTTTCATTTTTTTTCTCTTTTACTTTAAAGTCAGCAACGGCGGCAGAAAAAATCGCTACATCAGCAGGTAAATTTTCTTGTGTTGCTTTAAACATTTCATCTGCTGTTTCAACTTTAATTAAATTTATATTATTATCTATTTGTAGGTTCGTAGGTCCAGAAATTAGAGTTGTTTGAAATCCTCTTTTTGCCAAGGATTTCGCCAAAGCATATCCTTGCTTTCCAGAAGATTTATTTGTTATAAACCTAACGGGATCAATATATTCATTAGTTGGTCCTGCAGTTACTAGAGCTTTTAATTTTTGATTTTTATTTAATTCACCAAAGTATGTCGCAATTGTTTGAAAAATATCTTTTGGTTCAGTCATTTTTCCTTCGCCAAATTCTCCACAAGCCATATCTCCAATTTCAGGGCCAATTATTTTATACCCATAAGATTTTAATTTATTTAGATTTTGTTTAGTTGAAGGGTGCTCCCACATTCTAACATTCATAGCGGGTGTCAAAAAAATATCCTTGTCAGATGCAAGAATTACTGTTGAGGCCAAATCATCTGAAGATCCAGCGCTTAATTTGGAAATAGTATTTGCAGTAGCAGGAACAACAAGAATTACATCTGCCCATCTAGAGAGTGATATATGGTCCATTTCAGCTTCATTTTCTGCATTAAATAAATCATCATAAACTTTTCCTTGAGAAAGTGAGACCACTGATAAGGGAGTTACAAATTCCTTAGCACTTTTGGTAAGTATAGTTTTAACTTCTGCATCTTGTTTTTTTAATAATCTAATAAGTTCTAAACTTTTGTATGCAGATATACCTCCACATATTATTAAAAGTATTTTTTTCTGAGATAAATTATTCATCGAGCAAATTAAAATACTAATAGACCAAAGATTACAAGCAATAATAAACCAACAATAGACTGGTTTCTAAACGCAATCATTTCAGATTTCTTTTCATTTAGGGCTGTGTAGGAGTTTGAATTATGAGGTATTTGCCCACTTGCTAAAAATGTAAGTGCTTGATTAGCTTTATCCATAATCTCTGGAAAATCAGGCAATCTTTTAATTACTTCAGTAGTACTTTTTAAGCCTTCATTTAAAGTATTAATAGGGTCTTTAGTTTCTCTTAACCAACTTTCTAAAACTGGTTTAGACGTTTCCCATATATTGGTATTAGGATTAAGCTTTCTTGCAACTCCCTCAACAACAACCATAGTTTTTTGCAACATTAATAATTGAGGTTGAGTTTGCATATTAAATTTTTCAGTAACATCAAAAAGTTGCTTTAATAACTTTCCACCGGAAATGTCCTTAACAGATTGACCAAAAATTGGCTCGCCAATTGAGCGTAAAGCTTGAGCAAGATCATCAACTGGCACATCTTTAGGCACAAGGCCGGCAACCAAGTGAACTTCGGCAACTTTTTTATAATCTCTCTGAATAAAGCCAAATAAAATCTCTGCTAAAAATCTTTTACTGAGGTTGTCCAGTCTACCCATAATACCAAAGTCTATTGGCACAATTTGTCCATTATTATCAATAAATATATTTCCTTGATGCATATCTGCGTGAAAAAAACCATCCCTAACAGCATGTCTTAGAAAATGTTGAATAATATCAGAGGCAATTCTTTTAGTATCAATATTTCTTTTTTGTAAATCTTCAGTTTCCCGAATAGAAACACCATCTACCCAATCAAGTGTCATTACATTTTCACTTGTAAAATTCCAATAGATAACAGGAACTCTAAAACCCGCATCATTTTTTGTATTTTCTGCGTATTCATTTGCAGCAGCAGCTTCGAATCTTAAGTCCATTTCGAGATTGGTTATTTCTTTAAGTAAAAAAACAACTTCAATTAATTTTAATCTTTTGGTTTTTTTAATAAATGATTCGATAATAAAAGCAAAAAGCATCAACGCATCTATTTCTTCATTAAATGTTTTTTTAATATCAGGTCTTAAGATTTTAATTGCCACATCCTTTATTGTTCCATTGTCATTTATTTTAGCTTTATGGACTTGAGCTATTGAAGCAGCAGCCACAGGCTCACTTAAATCTATTATTGTATTGAAAGTTTCTTCTCCTAAATCTTTTTTAATGATTACCTTTGCTTCAGATAAGGAAAAGGCAGGGAGTCTATCTTGTAAGCCTTCTAACTGTTTAGCTAATTCGTCACCAATTATATCTGGTCTCGTAACTAAAAATTGTCCTAATTTAATGAATGTTGTTCCCATTGACTGTAACGATTTAGAGAGTCGCTCACCCTCAGTGACATTTAAGTTAACCTTTCTTTGATTAGAAAAAGAAAATGAAAGTATTTGAAATAGAATTTTAATAGCTAGAGGGGGTTTTTTAAATTTAGAAACAACATTTAAGATGTCAGATTTAGCTAACTTTCTACCTAATTTAAATAATGTTAATAGTTTTTTAATCATTATATTTTCCAACCAGAGTGAATTGCTACAATTCCACCAGATAAGTTTCTGTAACTACAATTTTCAAATTTATTTATTTTCATGAGGTCAATTAACTCTTCTTGATTAATAAACTCTTCAATACTTTTTATTAAATATTCATAAGGTTCTTTCTTACCTGCAACTGCTTTACCAATTAAAGGAATAAGTTTTGAATAATTTTTATAGATAAAATTTAGATTTGAGTTTTGAATTTTAGAAAATTCTAAACATAAGTAGCGACCACCTGGTTTTAAAACACGATAAGCCTCTGAAAGAGCTTTATTAAGATCCTTAGTGTTACGTAAACCAAAACTAATTGTATAATAGTCACAAGAATTATCTTTAATGGGTAATTTTTCTGCTGGAGCAATCACCCAGTTAATATTTTTATAAGTGGCTAACTTTGTTTTGCCCTTACCAATCATTCCTTTATTAGGGTCTATACAAAAAATTTTACCATCTTTATCAGTTAAATCTAAAAAAAGTTTACCAAGATCACCGGTGCCACAGGCAACATCAATTAAAATTTTATCCTTTGATGGATTCATCCAGCTCATTAGATCTCTTTTCCAAATTCTATGAACACCTAGAGACATGAAGTCATTCATTAAATCATACTTATCATAAACATTGTCAAAGACACCTTGAACAAGCCCTTTTTTATTTTGGAGATATTGTTGCATGTTAAATTTATTATTTATTGATAATATAACGTCAAATGCCAGAATTACCAGAAGTAGAAATAGTCAAACAATCACTAGCTAAAAAAATAGAACAAAAAAAAATCAAAAAAGTAATAATTAAAAACAGAAATTTAAGGTTTAAAATTCCACAAAAATTTGAAGAATTATTACAAAACAAAATTATTAAAAAAGTTACAAGATTTTCTAAATATTTAATTTTAAATTTTTCTGATGGTTCATTTTGTTTAATTCATTTAGGAATGTCAGGAACTATCCATTTAATTAAAAAAAATAACTTGAATAAATTTACAAATGCTAGTTTTTACAATTCTCCAAACATACCAAAAAAACATAATCATGTTGAAATACAATTTCAAGATTTAAAAATTATTTATAATGATCCTAGAAGGTTTGGTTTTTTTAAATTTATAAATAATAAACAAGAGCTAATAAATAAATTTAGTCATTTAGGGCCAGAACCATTTTTTAAAAATTTTAATTTAAAATATTTGTTGAAATATTTTTTTAATAAAAAAAAAGACATAAAAAGTTTTTTGATAGATCAAAAATTTGTATCTGGAATTGGAAATATTTATGCAAGTGAAATTTTATTTTTAAGCAAAATTAGCCCAACAACTTATGCAATGAAATTATCGAAAGAAGAATGTAAAAAAATTATTACTTTTTCAAAAAGTGTACTTAATAAAGCTATTCAAAAAGGTGGCTCAAGTATTCGTGATTTTAAGAATACCTCTGGGGAAAATGGTAATTTTCAAAAAGAATTTAAAGTCTATCAAAGGGAAAACTTAAATTGCCTAAGAAACAAATGTAGCGGTAAAATAAAGAAAATATTTATATCCAATAGATCTACTTTTTTTTGTAATACCTGCCAAAAATAGGCAATTATTCTGTTGACCAGTATAAATTCTCGAGTTATACCACTGCGCTTATGGCAAACACAAAATCAGCAATTAAAAGAATTAGAAAAATTGCTACACAAACACTAGTTAATAAGGCTCGTAAGAGTAAATATAGGAATGCTATAAAAAAGATGAACCTTCTACTTGAAGAAAAGAAAAAAGATGAAGCTTTAAAATTCTTGCCAAAGTTGAACTCTGAATTAATGAAAGTTGTAAAGACTGGAATTATTAAGAAAGCTAACGCTTCAAGAAATGTTTCAAGAATAACAAAAAAGATCTCAGCCTTATAAAAACTACCTACAGTTGTTAAAAATTTTCAACCAAAAGTACTTATACTAAATAAGATTTTTTTTTAATTAACGACACCATATCTAGATTTAGTAAAATTTATAATTCGTAAATCACACAGACAAATTTTAAATTTGTAAAATTTATTTGTGCATTTAGTTGGTGTTGTGACAAAAATATTGTTTAGAATAAAAACAGACCACTTTTTAAAAATAAAAATAAACCATTTTTAAAAAATAATTATTCGCGTTAAAAATGATTCACTCACAGATTTAATTTATTTTAAATTATACAAACTTTTTTATTGTATAATTTCTAATTTACTTCTAACTAGCTTTATTCCTAAAAGTTTATGTCTAACAATAATTCAACACAGAATTTAAAAAATACTTCTTCTGAAGCTCTAGATTGGGCTCTCATTCAAAAAGATATGAAGAATAAACTGGGTAGCGATATTTATGAAAGCTGGCTTAGAAAAATAGACTTTGTCGAAGAGATGAGTAATTATATCTTACTTTCTGTTTCGACTAGATTTATAAGAGATTGGATTACCTCAAGATATTTAGATCAAATATTACAAGTTGTTAAAGCCTATAAAAAAGATCTAACAAGAATTGAATTTAAAATTGTTGAGAAAAATTCTGATAATGATGTTCAAAACAATATTCAATCAAGTGCAAATAATGAAAATGTATCATTCATCAAAGATACATATTTACAATACAACAGAATTGATCTTAACAAAAGATTTGATAATTTTATAACTGGAACAAGTAATAAATTGGCATACGAAGCATCGCTAAAAGTTTCAGAAAATATTTCCCACTATAATCCACTTTACATTTATGGAGGTGTAGGAATGGGAAAAACTCACTTGTTAAATTCTATTGGTCTTTCATTAAGGGACAAAAATAAAGTGATGTTTATTTCTGCTGAAAGATTTATGTATCAATTTGTTAAGTCTATTAAATCTAATGACATGGTAAAATTTAAAGAATATTTTAGAAATACAGATATTTTATTAATTGATGACATCCAGTTTATGAATGGTAAGGAAGCAATGCAGGAAGAGTTTTTCCACACATTCAATGCATTGCTAGATAAAGGTTCACAAGTGATAATTTCTGCAGACAGAGCTCCAAACAAACTATCCAGAATTCAAGATAGAATTAAATCAAGATTTGCAGGTGGTTTAGTGGTTGATATCCAAAAACCAGATTATGAACTTAGAAGCAAAATTGTTAAACAAAAAACAGAAGAGCTTAACGTTTTTTATTCTAATCAAGTAAATATCTCTGAAGAAATACAAAAATTTATTAGTACTGAAATTACAACAAGTATCAGAGAGTTAGTTGGTGCAATTAACAGAGTTGTCTCTTTTTCAAGAATATACAACAAGGTTCCTAATTTATCTGAGGTTAAAGTTGTTCTAAAAGACTTACTAAATATAGGTGAAAATAAAGTAACAATCGATTTAATCCAATCTACCGTTTGTAAATTCTTTAAAATAAGTAAAAATGAGATGTTATCCTCAAGAAGATCAAGATATCTCGTGAGACCAAGACAGACTGCAATTTATTTAACTAAGATATTAACCTCTAAATCTTTACCAGAAATAGGCAGAGAATTCTCTAATCGAGATCATACAACAATCATACATTCCGTCAAAACAATTGAAAAATTGAAGGAAAAAGATTCAGAAATGACCAACAATATTAATAACTTAAAAAATCAGATACTGTATACTAAAGAAAATGAAATTTAATGTTAACCAACAAGATTTACAGCAAGCTCTGAATTATTGCCAGGGTGTAATTGAAAAAAGAAGTACGCTTCAAATTTTATCAAATGTTTTATTAAATGCTAGTAATTCAAATTTAACAATTACTGCAACAGATTTAGATTTAATATTCATTCATCAAATTAACAATGTAGAGGTTATTGAAGAAGGAAATACAACCACCACTTCATCAGTCATGTATGATATTATAAGAAAGTTATCTTCAGGAAAAAAAATTAATCTATCTTTAACAGATGTTAGCAAACTTCAAGTTGAGTCAGAGAAATCTATCTTTAATTTAAATTGTATTAGTGCGTCTGAATTTCCGTTAACAGATGAAAACTTTAATCAAAATGAGTTCTCTATAAAATCTAAACAATTATTAAAATTACTAAATAAATGTAAATTCTCAGTTTCTAATGATGAAACTAGACATTACTTGAGTGGAATTTTTTTTCATCAAACCGAAATTGAAGATAAAAACTTTTTAACAGCAGCGGCAACAGATAGTCATAGAATGTCTATATCCAAAATAAGAATAGATCAAAAGATAGATTTTGAACCAATTATACTGCCTAAAAAAACAATATTTCAATTATGTTCTTTGCTTGAGAGCTATGATGGAGATGTAAAAATTTCAAATGTTAAATCTAAAATTAAATTTGAATTAAATAATAGTATCTTAATTTCTAAATTAATTGAGGGTAAATTTCCTAACTATATTCAGGTGATACCAAAAAATAACCAAAAAAAATTAGAAATAGACTTAAAGTTATTTTTAGACTCTGTTGACAGGGTTGCTTCAGTTTCATTAGACAAAAAAGATGGAGTAAAATTTAATTTATCAAAAGATGTTTTAAATTTATCAGTTAACAACACTAACAGTGGTGATGGAAAAGAAAGTCTAAGCGTAAAATTTGAGCATGACTTAGAAATTAGTTTTAACTCTAGATATTTAATTGATGTTGCTTCACAGTTAGATGGAGATAAAATTGAAATCTTTTTTAATGATACTGGCTCTCCAGCTTTAATTAAAGATCCAGGTGACTTTGATAGTATATTTGTTGTAATGCCTATGAAGGGCTAATTCAGAACGTCTAGTTCAGAGTAAATAGCATTCTCTAATTCTTTTAAGAAAATTTCTTTTTCTAAACCAGGCTCAATAGGTTTTAAAATTGAGATGGTCAATATTGTATTAATTTTTTTTGAACCCTTTTTTGGCCAGGTATTCCCAGAGCTAATCGCTATTGGTTGACATGAAATTTTTAGTTCTGCATAAATTCTACTGGAGCCTTTTTTAAAAGGCGTTCTATCTTCAGGTGATAGTCTTGTACCCTGTGGGAAAATTATTAAAGGTCTGTCCGATGAATTGATTTGTTTTGATATATCGTCAAAAAAACTAAGATTTTCTTTTGATATTTTATTTCTTTTAATTGATATTGAGCCAATTTTTTTTAGATACCACCCAAATATGGGTATCATTAATAACTCTTTTTTTAAAATAAAAACTGGAGAATTAAAAATTGTTTGTAAAAAAAAAGTTTCAAACATCGACTGATGAGAGGCTGCTATAAAAAATTTTTTATTTTTAATTATATTTTCTTTACCTTTAATTATTATTTTTGTGGATAAAAAAATTTGTAAACAAAAAGAGGTCCAATACCCCATAAGTTTTCCACCAAATAAAACTATCTTCTTAGGAAAAAAAATTGCTGGAAGGAATATTAAAGAAATAAAAATAATTCCAGAAAAAAAGAAGAGAGAAAATAAAAAGTTTCTTATCATTTCTATTAAAAACTAAATTAGGTCTTTTAGTTTTTGCCTTTTTTTAATGACGTTCATTTTAGATCCCTTGATTAAAATTTCTGATGGTTTTGGTCTAACATTATAGTTTGAACTTAACGACATTCCATAAGCCCCAACATCACACATTACAACAAGGTCTTTTTCTTTTAGTTTTTGGAATTTTTTTAAAGTTGTAAATTTGTCAGTGCTCTCACAAATTGGACCAACAAATTCATAAACTTTTTTTGAAGTTTGATTTGTTTTTATTACAGGTAAAGTTCTGTGGTTTGCACCATACAATGCTGGTCTCATTAGGTCATTCATGGCAGCATCTAATATAATAAAGTCTTTTTTGTTATTTTCTTTTATGTAAATAACTTTTGAAATGAGTGAGCCTATATTGCCAACTATTGATCTACCTGGCTCAAATATGATTTTAGACTTATGATTTTTTAAGAATTTTTTAATAGCAATATTATATTTTTGATAATTGAGCTTTTTATTATTTTTTTCATAAGATATTCCCATACCACCACCAAGATCTATGAATTTGAATTCGTGATTACTTTTTTTGACAATTTTATCCACTACCTTAAGCATTTTTTCATATGGTTTATAATCCAGAATTTGACTTCCTATATGAACGCTTAGACATTTAAGACTAATATTCTTTGATAATTTAGAATAATTGACAAGATCAAAAAATGTTTTTTCATCCACACCAAATTTATTTTCTTTTTTCCCAGTTGAAATTTGTTTTAAAGTTTTTGCATCTGTATTTGGATTTAATCTAATACCAATATTTACTATTTTCTTTTTAGATCTTGCAATTCTTTCAATTTCATTAATTTCACTTTTAGACTCAGCATTTATTAATAAAATTTTTTTATCAATTGCATAGCTTATTTCGTTTGTTGTTTTTCCAACTCCCGAAAAAACTATTTTTTTAGGGTCTATGCCAGCTTTAAGTGCCATCATTAACTCCCCAATTGAAACCACATCTGCACCTAATCCAAATTTTCTAATTTCTCTAATCAGATTCACATTTGTATTAGACTTAATAGCAAAGCATATTAATGGAGCAAAAGAGCTAAAGTTTTTTTTGAAATCGTTTATATTTTTTTTTAATTGTCCGTATGAATAACAATATGTAGGAGTGCCAAATTTTTTAGATATATCTTGAACTTTAACTTTTTCAATTGATAGACTTTTGTTAATATATTTCATCAATTTGTAGATTTTGGAAAAATCATTTCATTTCCTTCATACTTAGGGTCTCCCTTTTTCCCACACGAGAATAATAGAATACAAAATATAGAAATTAAAATTAACTTTTTTATCATTTTATCCTTTTTTATATTTCAATATCATTTTTTTAATATTATCAAAAGATGTTCCACCATAAGATTTTTTTGAATTTACTGAATTTTTTACATTAAATATCTTTAATACTTCAGTTGTAAGCTTGGGTTCTATTTTTTTTAGCTCCTCAATACTAAGCTCATTTAGTTTTTTTCTTTTCTTTTCTGCAAAATTAACAATTGTAGCTGTAGTTTGATATGCCTTTCTAAATGGCATTGAATGATTTTTAACAAGATAATCAGCCAAATCTGTAGCTGTAATATACCCAGTATTTGCAAGATATAACATTTTTTGTTTATTAGGTTTTAAATTTTTTAAAACTTCAGTCAGAATTGCAATGCAGTTATTAAGGATTTCATTAGATTTAAATAATATTTCTTTGTCATCCTGAAGATCTTTAAAATAAGATATTGGTAAACCTTTGAGGATTGTTAGCATAGAAAATAAATTTCCATATGTTGAGCCTGTTTTACCTCTTAAGTATTCTAATAAATCTGGATTTTTTTTCTGAGGCATTATTGAAGAACCAGTAACAACTTTATCTGATAGAGTAATTAAATTAAAACCATCAGAGTTCCAAATAATAAGTTCTTCAGCTATTCTTGAAATGTGCATAGAACAAACAGATACACTATACAAAAAGTCTAAAACAAAATCTCTGTCAGCAACTGTGTCTATTGAGTTATTTGTTGGTTTTTTAAAACCTAGTTTTGTTGAAGTAAAATTTCTATCTATATTAAATGAAGTACCTGTTAATGCTGCGACTCCAAGAGGACATTCTGATAAACTTTCTAAATTATAAGAAAATCTTTTTTTATCTCTAGTAAACATTTCTACATACGCCATCAAATAATGTGCAAATGATACTGCCTGAGCATTTTTTAAATGCGTAAATCCTGGCATTATTGTTTCAATGTTCTTTTCAGAAATTTTAAGAATTGTTTTTATAATATTTTCTAAATTTTTATTAATCTCTTTAGTGGCTGATGTAGTCCACATTTTAAAATCAGTAATCACTTGATCATTTCTAGATCTCGCAGTGTGAACATATCCCGCCTCTTCACCTATGATTTGAAACAATCTCTTCTCGATATTCATATGAATATCCTCATATTTCTTATTATATTCAAATTTATTATTTAAAATTTCTTTCTCAATCTTATTTAGTCCATAAATTATTTTATTTTTAATTTTAAAAGAAATAATTTTCTGTCTAAATAACATTTCAACATGCACAATTGATCCCAAAATATCTTCTTTAAAAAGCTTTTTATCAACATTTATTGAGTTACCTACCTTTTGAAATAATGTTGAGGCATCCATTTTTATTCTTGATCCCCATATTGCTTTATTGTTTTTATTTTTTACCATGATAATTAATTATACATATTTAGTATGAAATTATTAATAATATTTATTTATTTGATAACTACCAATTTTAGTTATGGTTTGGAAAAACCTGATTTAAAAAATTTAGTTTTAATAGAAAGTCCAAAAACATATGAAGAGGTAATCTTTAAGGATATAAATCAAAAAAACCTTAATTTAGCTGATTTTAATGGAAAACTGGTAATCTTAAATTTTTGGGCAACGTGGTGTGCTCCTTGTAAAGAAGAAATGCCATCTTTAGATGATCTACAATCAAATAGTAAGCTAAGTAATTTAAGAATTTTTCCAATAAATATTGGTCAAGAAGATATATCTAAAGCAGAATTTTTTTTTAAAGAACTAGATATTAAGAATTTAAAAATTTATTTTGATGCACCCATTACCTTGGCAAAAAAATTTTCCTTAAGGGGGGTTCCAACAACTATTTTATTTAATAAGCAGGGTAAGGAATTTGCTCGAATTATTGGGTCTATTGATTTTAAGGATGAAAAATTTATTAATTGGTTAAAAACTTATAATTAATTTTTAAAAAAATAAGCAAAACATACTAAAACAATTATAGCTATAAATTGAAAGAGTACTCTGTATTGCATTAATTTATTTGAATATTTTTTACTAGTTTCTCCACCTTTAAATAAAGTTCCAATTCCTAGAACTAATACAACAGCAACCACTATTAAAAGGACTATGCCTAAAATTTTAACTAATGTTCCAGAAATCATAATTATATTGTAGAGTGTTTTTTATATAAAAAAACATAATAAAAACATCTATGACATTTTGTCTGACGACTACAATTGTAAAGCCAGAAAAAAATATATCAATTAACCACGCAGTTATTTTACTCCATGGATATGGTGGAGATGGAAAAGATATAAGTATGTTAACCCTAAATTGGAAAAGGTTTCTACCTGACACTATTTTTTTATGCCCAAATGGACATGAAGAATGTGCAATTAATCCAACTGGTTACCAATGGTTTGATTTAACTAGAGACGATCCAAAATATATCTTAGAACAGTCTCAAAAAGCAGAAACAAAGCTTAAGCAATTTATCGAAGAAATAAAAATTGAATATAGTTTAAAAAATTCAGAAATTTGTTTATCTGGCTTTAGTCAAGGATGCATGATGTCTATAAATTTAGGACTAATAAGTAGTGAAAATTATAATTGCATTGTTGGTTTTTCTGGAAAAGTAATAAATCAGGAAGATCTCGTTAAAAGAAAAACTTCTTCAACGAAAATGCTTTTAGTGCATGGAGATAAAGATGAGGTTGTTTCACCAACCTTTTTATTAGAAGCTAAAGATTTTTTAATTAGAAATGATATTGAGGTTGAGACAAAAATGATCAAAAACTGTGAACATCATATTCCGGTTGAAGCATCAAGCATAGCATTAAATTATATAAAAAATAATTTTAAAGTTTAATAAATTGTTAATAAAAAATGAATTTCTATTCATTGATAAAATAATTCATTTCAGCTAAAGTTTTATTATAATGAATTTTGCTGAACAAAACCTTTCTTTAGAAAAATGCCCTGCATTAGTTTTAAATGCTGACTATAGACCTTTAAGTTACTATCCTCTTTCCCTATGGAGCTGGCAAGACTCTGTAAAGTCAGTTTTTTTAGATAGAGTAACTATAATAAATAATTACGATAGAATAATTAGAAGCCCATCATTTAATATGAAGCTACCAAGTGTAATTGCTTTAAAAAGTTTTATTAAACCTCAGGCCAACCCTAGCTTTACAAGATTTAATGTTTTTTTAAGAGATAGGTTTTCTTGTCAATACTGTAGTAGTGGTGAAGAACTGACTTTTGACCATTTATTACCAAGGTCTAAAGGAGGACAAACAAATTGGGATAATGTTGTAACAGCTTGTTCAGCCTGCAACGTTAAAAAGGGCGGCAGGTTATTAAAAAACTCAGATCTGACACTAAACCAAGAACCTTATCAACCCTCAACAGAAGATTTACATAAAAATGGTAAACACTTTCCACCAAACTTTCTGCACAAGAGTTGGATGGATTATTTGTATTGGGATGTTGAGTTAGAAGCTTAATTATATTTTTTCAGATATATTAATCGCAATTTTTGAACCAGTTTTAATTATTTTATCTAAAATTGAGTAGATGCCCTTTTTTGTTGCCCCTTCTTTATACGCTATATCTCTATGGTGTAATTCATCTTCTCTAAATTTAATAATTTTATCTTTCAATTTTTTTTCGTCATTTTCTAATTCTTTGATTTGATTCGAGTAATGTTCGTCTATAACTTCTTCAACTGAAGCGGTACAAAGCATAGCAGCTTTTTTCCCCAATATTGTTGAACCAAACCCTAGCCCGACACCAAGTATATCCCACAAAGGTAAAAACTTTGTAGGTTCAATATTTCTTTTTTTAATTTCACTTTCAAAGTAATCACAATGCTCTTTTTCATGAATTTTCATTTCTTCGATTTTTTTTTTAAGATTATCATCTTTCACAAATGTATTGAGTGCTAATAATTGCCCCTCATAAATTTTTATTGCACCACGCTCTCCAGCATGATCTACTCTAATAAATTCTATTACTTTATTTTTATTTGTTTTTTTCATAACTTAAAAAAAGTTTCATTGTTATAATGCTTAGTATTAAAGATATAAAAATATTAAAAGTCGCAAGGGATAAGCCAAAAATTTTAAAAGTTACATCCTTACAGCTCACAGGCATTTCTTTTAGTTGATTTAAAAGTGCTTCTTTTGACAGTTCATTATTTGGACTATTTAAATCACAAACTAAGGATTCTTTAATAAAGCCTTGTTCGATTCCAAAATGATAAAATGACAATAAAGCTGCAGCAAAAAATGTTAAACTTAAAATTATCAAAGTAATTTGATCAAATTTATTAGAAAATAGGCAAGCTGATAAGATTATTATTGAAAAAATATATGGTATTCGTTCAATTAAACATAAATTGCATGGCTGATGACCCAATATATACTGAATAAAATAGGCTGTGATGACGGCAAAAATACTAAATAACAGTATTAAGGTAAGTATTTTTTTATTTTTAATTTGAGACATATTATTTAACTATAAAATATATCACACCAAAAATTATTACAATTGCAATTCCTATAATTGTAAACCACATGGCAGCTTTTGTTGTCATAAATCTGCTAAAAGTGTCACCAAACTTAAATGAGAAGTATGAAACAATAAAAAATCTTAAGCCCCTTGAGACTAAACAGATAAATAAAAATATGAATAAATTAAAACCAATCATACCACTAGTTATTGTAAACACTTTAAATGGTAATGGTGTAAAACCAGCAAGAAATAAAGTGGCCAGCCAAATATAAAGTCCAGTACCTTTTGTTAGATTTTCCTTAAGATTAAGGACTTTATCTTCATAACCATAAAAACCTACAACGCTCATTCCAAAATCTAAAAAATATGAGCCAATAAAGTACCCCAATACACCACCTAAGGTAGAGAAAAGCGTAGCAATTATAAATATTTTTAAATAATCATTTTTTTTTGCAATAACCATTGGAACAATCATGACATCAGGTGGAATAGGAAAAAAAGAACTTTCTACAAAAGAAACAATCGCTAGAAATATCTTTGAACTTCTGTGAGCAGCAAGGCCTAAAGATTTTTGATATAAAGTGTTAAACATTTTTTGGTTTTAATATAAATTAAGTTCTTATACTATTTAATTTTATAGATATAATAATGAAAAATTTAGGGCGAATGGCGGAACTGGTAGACGCGCACGACTCAAAATCGTGTTTTGTAAGAAGTGAGAGTTCGATTCTCTCTTCGCCCACCAACATGTTATGAAAATAGAAAAAACTAATAATTTATTAGCATTATTTTATGGTCAATATCAAAGACAGGAAAAAGAAAGTATTTTTTTACAATCTTTAAAAGAGCCTAAAAAAAAATATTCCTGGGAAGATGTCTATTTAAATATTAATAAATTATCCGAAGAGATATCAAAATATATTAAAAAAGGTGATAGATGCTTGTTAATATCTGAAAATAGACCTGAGTGGATGATAGCAGATCTTTCAATTATGCTTTCTGGTGGAATAACAGTTCCTGCGTATACAACATACTCTGAAAGAGACTATGAATACATAATTGATGATTGTACTCCAGCAATTCTTATTATTTCAGACAAAGTACAGTTTGAAAAAATTAAAAATATTATCCCAAAAAAAGATTTTATTAAAAAAATAATTTTTTTTGAAAATATGGATGATTTTAATAAAGAAATATATTTAAAAACTAGTGAAATATTTAATAAGGAAAACTGTAATTATTTAAATTTTTTTGATTTAAAAATCCAAAGAAAAGATGTTGCTTGTATAATTTATACATCAGGTACACAGGGTGATCCAAAAGGTGTAATGCTAAGTCATGGAGGAATACTAAATAACTGTGAAGGAGCATATGAATTATTAAAAACTTTTATTTCAAAAAGACCAAAATTTTTAACTTGGTTACCGTTATCACATTCGTATGAGCACACAGTACAGTTTGTGCAGATAGTTATAGGGGCAAGAGTATTTTATGCTGAAAGTATAGATAAGTTGATTAAAAATATGAACGACTGTTCACCTGAGATAATGACAGCTGTGCCAAGATTTTATCAAAATTTACATAAAAAAATTAGTGCATCGTTTAATAAAGCTACCGGAATAAAAAAACTCCTAGTTGATCAAGCAATTAAGTTGGGAAAGAAAAAATTGAATAAACAAAAATTTTCATTAATTGAAAACTTGATTAATTTTATTTGTGAGAATTTAGTAAGAAAAAAAATTAAAAAACAATTTGGAGGAAATTTAAAAGCCTTCATTTCAGGCGGTGGAGCCCTAGATAAAGAGGTAGGTTCATTTTTAAATGCTATTGGCTTACCAACATTGCAAGGGTATGGTTTATCGGAAACCTCACCAGTTGTAAGTTGTAACTCAATAGAAGATATTAGGGTTGAAACAGTCGGGCCACCATTTAAAACAAATTTAGTTAAAATTGCAGCTGATGGAGAGATACTTGTTAAAGGTGAGAACGTTATGCTAGGCTATTGGAAAAATAAAGAAGAAACAAATAAGGTTTTAAAAAATGGATGGCTATACACTGGTGATATTGGGGAGTTTGATGGAAAATTTCTTAAAATAACAGACAGAAAAAAGGATATTATTATAACCACAGGTGGAGATAATATCTCACCAACTAAAATTGAAAATGATTTAAATAAATCTGATTTTATAGAACAAAGTCTAGTTTATGGTGAGGGTAAACCGTACTTGGTAAGTTTAATAGTTTTGAGCCCCGAATATAAAAACATCTCTAAAGAAAAAATTCAACAAGAGATAGAAAAAATAAATTTAGACTTAACTAAAATAGAAAAAATTAAAAAATTTATTATAATTAAAGATATGTTCTCAATTGAAAATAATATGATGACACCAACTTTAAAACTAAAAAGATATAAAATTATAAAAAAATACAAAATAGAATTTGAAAAACTTTTTTAATTTATTTTTTAAGATGGGTTACTAAGCGCATAAACTCATACTTTTTTACTTATTAGAAAACATATTAAAGTAAAAAAAATTTTTTAAGAAAATCTAAAATTATTCGTTAATTAATGAATTGACATAACTTGTATAAAAAAATAAAAATAAGGTAACAACGAATCACTTTGATTCGTTTAACTTAAACAGGGAGCTAAAGATGGCTACAAAGAAAAAAGCAAAAAAAGCTAAAAAGAAAACTAAGAAAAAAGCTAAAAAAGCTAAAAAAGCGAAGAAAAGAAAAAGATAGTATCTTAGTCTTTTCAAAAAACGCTTCTCATAACACTTTTGTGAGAGGCGTTTTTTTTTGCCTAATTTTTAATCTTCTGTATCAGCGATGTTTTCATCGGTAGGCACAGCTTCAGATACTGCTGGCTCTACAACCTTGGTAGGAGCAGTAATAGCTTTTGCTTGTCCCTCTAGGTTTCTTTTTAATGCTTTGTCTAATTTTTTTTGTGTATCCTCTAATGATAAGCCCATTACTATTTGGAATTCTGACAAGATTCTTTCATAAGCTTTCTCAAAAAGTTGCCTTTCACTGTAAGACTGATCAACCATCAGATCATCACCTTTGTTTAAATCTCTAACCACTTCAGCAAGTTCGTATATTTTACCTGAGGAGATTTTAGCTTCATATTCTTGAGCTCTTCTACTCCACATTGATCTTTTAATTTTTGGTTTGCTTTTTAAAATAGATATACATTTATTAACCTGATTAATAGATGCTAGTGGTCTAAGATGTGATTGTTTGTTTACTGGAACCATTCCATTAGCTTTATCTTTTTCAAACTTAAGCACATATGTTTCAACATCAATTCCACCAATATTAATTTTTTTGAATTCAGTAATTTGTCCAACACCGTGCTTTGGATAAACAACATAGTCTTTAACTTTATATTCTTTTTTTTCTGTCTCCTGTTTTTTTACTTTTTTAATTTCAGGCTTAACTTCA
>Ga0222670_1000282_pt1 | contig 22855 bp, 20 predicted proteins | sample AntAcemetagen732_FD_181148 | JGI IMG/M metagenome (GOLD analysis project Ga0222670, IMG submission 181148) | Saline water microbial communities from Ace Lake, Antarctica - #732 | ecosystem: Environmental > Aquatic > Non-marine Saline and Alkaline > Saline | place: Antarctica: Ace Lake... | reverse complement strand
TGGAACAATTATGAAGGCTTCAAAAAAAGCTCAAGAATTTGCAATGTGGGCTTCTGAAAAACAAAGAGAAGAATGTCCTTTAAGTGATTTATGGATTTCGGTTAAATGTGGTGAATCTGATACAACATCAGGTCTTGCTGCTAACCCAACAGTTGGAAACTTAATGGATAAATTAGAGCCATTAGGAGTTCATTTATGTTTTGGTGAAACGTCAGAATTAACTGGTGCTGAAAAAGTTTGTGCTACACGTGGTGCAACTCCAGAAGCCTCAAAAAAATTCATGAAAACATGGAGTGATTACAATGACTTCATTTTAAAAGAAGCAACAGATGATCTTTCAGATAGTCAACCTACTGCAGGAAATATTGCAGGTGGTCTTACAACAATTGAAGAAAAAGCATTTGGAAACTTTCAAAAAATTGGAAACTGTAAATTTATAGATGTATTAAAACCAGGAGAAGAGCCCACTAAAGGAAAAGGATTATACTTTATGGATACTTCCTCTGCAGCAGCTGAGTGTATTACACTTCAAGCAGCTGCTGGATTTAATATTCACTTATTCCCAACAGGTCAAGGTAATATCGTAGGTAACCCTATTGAACCTGTTGTTAAACTTACTGCCAACCCATTAACTGTAAAAGGTATGGGTGAACATATTGATTGTGATGTATCAAAAATCTTATCACGTGAGATGACTATGTCTGAAGCAGGTGATGAATTAATCAAATCAATGATTAGAGTTGCTAACGGTAGATTAACTTGCGCTGAAGCATTGGGTCATAAGGAGTTTGTTATGACAAAACTTTATAGAAGTGCTTAAAACCAATCTATTAATTAATGTTATTTAAAAAATATCTGGCCGTTGTTCCAGGTATTATTTTAGCATTTGTTCTCTATAGTTTATCTCAAGGTATAAATAATATTATTGGTATTGAATTATTAGGTTACGCTAAAAGCCCAATATCAACAGCCATGATTGCAATTCTAATGGGAATTGTACTTGGAAATATTTTTCAAATAAGAGAGGGTTTTTTACTTGGAATAAATTTTACTCAAAAATACATTTTAAAGCTTGGAATAATTTGCCTTGGTATTCAGTTAAAACCGTTTGAATTTTTAAAGTTTGGTTCTGTTGCTATACCATTAATTATTGTCTGCATCATAAGCGTATTAATTGTAATTAAACTATTAATTAAGAAATTAAAAATCTCAACAAGGATGGCTTACCTAATATCAATTGGAAGCACTGTCTGCGGAACAACAGCAATCATGGCAACCGCTCCAATAATTAAAGCAAACAAAGGTGAAGTTGCTTATGCAATTGCTAACATCACAGTCTTTGGAATAATTTCAATGTTAGTCTATCCATATTTTGCTAATATTTATTTTAATGGAGACCCGATGTATGTGGGGCTTTTTTTAGGAACAGCTATTCACGAAACATCTCAAGTTGCAGCTGCTGGGTTAATTTATGACCAGCAATTTAACAGTCCTGAAACTTTAAATATCGCAACAGTTACAAAGTTAATTAGAAATACTTTTTTAGTAATTATGATCCCCCTTTTTGCTTATCTTTATAATAGAAATGAAACTAAGACTAAAAACTACTCTTTATTAAATATTTTCCCCTATTTTGTATTAGGTTTTATTGGAATGATTATATTTAGAAATATTGGTGATCAAATATTTTTAACAGAAAATACTCAAATTATTTGGCAAAACTCTGTATCAATGATTAAAGATTCAGCTAAAGTTTTTTTAAGTATGGCAATGGCTGCAGTTGGTTTATCAACTAACTTGAAAGACTTAAAATCTATGGGTTACAAACCATTTATTGTAGGGTTTATTGCAATGATAACGGTTGGGTTAATTAGTGTTATTACAATTAAATTGTTTGATAATTATTTTTTATAATAAATAAAATAATTAATTAAGCTTTTGTTTAATTTGCTAAGTTTAACAAATCTAAAAATTACAATCTAGATTTTAAAATTTGCAGATTGTGCATCTTTATAAAAAGCTTTAACAGTCTCGATTGTTAATTGATCAAATGATTTTCCAAATTTTTCTATTTTTTTAATCATCTCAGGTGGAATGGTTATAATATGACATCCTAATTGTTTTGCTTGAATATAATTATAGGGTTCTCTTACACTTGCCCAAAGAATTTCAACATTCTTGAATTTTTTTGCTAAAGAAATACTTTTTTTAAATTCAGGCACTGGATCTTTGCCAGTATCCCCAGCTCTTCCAGCAAATATTGAAATTATTACTTTAGAGTTTTTGTTGATTAGTTTTAAAATTTTTTGAGTTTGCTTAATACTATAAACTGCAGTTATATTTAGTTTAATATTCATATCATTTAATTCTTTAATTATTTTTCCCATAAAAACACCTTTTGAATTAGTTACAGGTATTTTTACATAAACATTTTTCCCCCAAGTATTAATTTTTAAAGCTTGATCTCTCATGTTCTTATAATCATCTGCAAATACTTCTAATGAAACTGGCTTATCTTGACAAATTTTAAGAATTTTTTTAGAATATGCTTCATAATCTTTAGCACCAGCTTTTTTCATTAAAGTTGGGTTAGTTGTAAACCCCTTAATAATATTTTTTTTATTAAACTTTTTAATTACTTTTAATTCAGCATTATCGCAAAAAATTTTAGTTTTTATAATTTTCATATACAAAATTTATCTATTTTTTTAAGTGATTAAAGTAATAATTTTAATTAGTTTCATCTACGTGCAAAATATCATTAATTTTATTCTCTGGTGTAAATGCTGGTACTATTTTAATTAACAGATTACGCAAATTCTGAAGGTTAGAATTGGCATTTTCTTTGCTTAATGAGTCTAGTAGTGGTTTTAACTCATCCCAAACATACATGTCTTCTTTCGCACGCATAATAAGGGGGTTTTCTGTTTTACTCACATTATCACCTATAAGTAATTCTTCGTATAACTTTTCACCTGCTCTTAGGCCTGTGTATTTAATTTCTATATCTCCATCCATATGGAGTTCATCTTTTACCTGTAGACCACTAAGACGGATCATCTTTTCAGCCAACTCTTTAATTTTTATCGGCTTACCCATATCTAATACAAATACATCTCCCCCTGTTCCCATGGCCCCTGCCTGAATTATTAATTCCACAGCTTCTGATACGGTCATAAAATAACGAATGATCTCTTTATCAGTTACTGTTACTGGTCCCCCTTCTATAATTTGTTGTTTAAATAATGGAATAACAGAACCACTAGAGCCCAGCACATTACCAAAACGCACCATACTAAATTTTGTGGTATTTTGCTTAACAGCTAAAGCTTGTAATATAAGTTCTGCTACTCGCTTAGTGGCTCCCATAGTATTAGTTGGACGCACTGCTTTGTCTGTTGATATTAATACAAAAGTTTTTACATTACCTTCAATTGCAGCTACAGCACAATTGAGTGTGCCAAAAATGTTATTATTTATTCCTTCTGTATTATTAAATTCTACCATTGGTACATGTTTGTATGCCGCTGCATGATAGACCGTATCTACATTAAAATGGTAAAATATATCTTGAAGTCGTTTATTATTATTTACACTACCTAATATTGGATAAACACTTAATGTGTAATTATTAAGCTCTAATAACTCTTGTTCAACATTGTAAAGTGCTAACTCATTCATCTCATATAAAATTAATGACTTAGGTTTTAATAATAAAATTTGTCTACATAACTCTGATCCAATTGATCCACCTGCACCTGTCACAAGCACAGTTTTATTGGTAATATTTTCTCCTAGTAAACTTAAATTAGGTTCTACCGACTGACGTCCAAGTAAATCTTTAATACTTACTTGGAGTAAATCATCAATTTTTACTTTACCTTGCGCTATTTCTGTCAAACCAGGTAACATGCGCACAATTACTGGATAACGCTCTAATTTATCAATGATCGAAAAACGATCTGAACGAGAAGCACTAGGTATTGCAATTAACACTTCATCTATTTTAAGTTCGTTAATTAACTCCTCAATATCACCAACAGGGTGTACGTTTAAACCACCAATATCGTTGCCTTGTAGTTCTTTATTGTCATCAATAAACCCAACTGGCTGAAGTTTATTTGAGTGCTTCAGTGCTAATGCTAACTGCATACCAGCATCACCCGCTCCATAAATTAAAACTCTACTTTTGCTACTATCATCAACTTCTATTTGATTTTTAAAATCATGATTAAAAAATGAAAATCTAATATTTTCACTAAGAATAAAGCGTGCACTAACTCGTATCCCAATAATAATAACTAAAGCTAATAACCAATTAATAACCACGACTGAACGTGGTAGCATTTCTATATTAAAGCCTTTTTCTCTTACAAAATCAGTCTGCGTAAAAAATCCAACAAAACCCCACACCAATGCATATAAAGATACCGCCTGAACTAAAGACCACAATGCCTTAAGGTCTATATAACGAATAACAGATTGGTATAAACCAAGTTTTGCAAAGATGGGAATTCCAATAACTGGCGCAAGTAATATTAACCTAAGCGTGTCATCTTTTGGAAAATACCAATAATCCAAACGAATTGAATAGGACATAAACAATATACCAATCAGCAATATACAATCCAAGCATATCAAAAGTAACTTTTTATTAATTCTTGAAAGATTTGTTAGTGTTTTAAACATAGTTTATGTAGTAGCTAAGTTCATAACAGAGATTATTGCATCACATGTTTGTTTAATCTCATTTTTAGTTAAAGTTGGGTGCACTAAAAACATTAATGAACTTTCTCCTAATTCTTTTGTATTAACCAATCTTTCTTTTGGTCTTAATCCAGTATTATCGAATGCTTTTTCTAAATATACCTCAGGGCAAGCACCAGAATAACAAGGTACACCCAGTATGTTTATCTCTTTAATAATTTTGTCACGCTCCCACCCGTTTTTTAATTTCTTTAATTCTATAAAAACATTACATTTATAAGCTGCATGCTTGATATAATCTGGAATACTTGGCACACGTAAACCTTTGCACTGCTTTGATGTATTCCATATTTCATTTGCATTAGTTAATCGCTTTGCATGCCAATCAGACATTCTTTTTAACTGAATTCTGCCGATTGCACCTTGCATTTCCGTCATACGCCAATTGGTTCCAAATGATTCATTTACCCACCTAAACCCCTCAGGATGTTTTCGTTCATAGACTGCTTCATAACTTTTACCATGATCTTTATAAGACCACATCTTGCTCCATAAAAATTTATCATTAGTAGTTACCATACCTCCTTCACCGCCAGTTGTCATAATTTTATCTTGGCAAAAACTCCAGCAACCAATATTTCCGGTAGAACCAACTGGTTTATTTTTATACATGGCACCATGAGCTTGCGAACAGTCTTCAATAACATATAAATTAAATTCTTTAGCTAAATCCATTATCCCATTCATTTCACATGGCCAGCCTGCTAAGTGCACACAAACAATAGCTTTAGTTTTGCTTGTAATCTTAGATCGAATAGATTCAGGTGTAATATTTTGAGAATTTAAATCGACATCTGCAAAAATAGGAGTCGCCTCAGCATTTACAATTGATGTGACTGAAGCAATATAAGTACGAGCAGTAACTATTACCTCATCACCGATTCCAATATCTAAAGCTTTGAACGCACTATCCAATGCTAATGTGCCGTTTCCAAGAGCTATCGCATATTTACAATTTGACCAAACTGCAAACTCTTTTTCAAATTCACGACATTCATTTCCAGTCCAGTAATTTACTTTATTAGATAATAAAACATTACGAACAGAATTAGCTTCCTCTAAGCTGAACGAAGGCCAAGAAGAAAATTTAGTATTTATCATTATTCAATTTACGTATTATTTTTGCAGGAACACCAAAGGCAACAACATTATCTGGAATATCTTTGTTAACTAAACTATGTGCACCTATAATCGAGTTTTTACCAATTGATACACCAGGAAGAATTGTTGAATGACTGCCTATTCGACAATTATTTTTCAAGATAACTTTACCAAAAGAATTATCTATAGTTGATACAGAATAAATAGAACAATGTGATCCAATCTGAACCTCATCTTCAATTACAACTTTATGTTTAGCGTTAATATATGAAAAGGCACCTATATCAGTATTAAATCCTAAATTTAAACCATCTAAATTTTGTACAACCCAATTATATTTTGTGGGCTTTCCATCTTCAATTTTTGGATATTTCCAATTAGTAAATCTTTCACCTTTCATTATCATTACCTTTAAAGCTTTCCATTGTGCTCTGACCAGCTTGGTTTATTCCTTCACGCATTATTACTTTTTTTATTGTTAACCATAATATTTTTATATCTAACAAAATAGACTTGTTATCAACATACCATACATCAAAATCAAATTTTTCATCCCACGTAATTGCATTACGTCCATTAATCTGAGCCCATCCTGTGATTCCAGGTTTAACTTCATGACGTCTAGCCTGTTGAGTGGAATATAAAGGCAGATATTCTAACAATAATGGACGAGGACCCACTAAGCTCATATCGCCCCTTAATACATTCCATAAACTTGGCAGTTCATCTAAGCTTGAAGATCTTAAAAATTTTCCAAGTTTTGTCAGTCTAACTTCATCAGGCAAAAGAGCTCCATCTATATCACGCTCATCAGTCATTGTTCTAAATTTATAGATATTGAATATTTTTTTATTTAAGCCTGGACGAGATTGTATAAAAAAAATTGGCGATCCTAATTTTCTTATTAAAATTAATGTGGTTATTATTATTACAGGCAGCAAAAGAAATAATCCAAAAAAAGTGATAATTAGATCAAATATACGTTTCATTGTAGTATTATTAATTTGTTTTATTCATATCAAATAGTTTTCCTTAATTCACACTCTAATTCTTTCCAAAAATAATTTTGATTGTATTTCTTTATTATTTCATCTCTAACATTATTTTTTATATAAGAGTAAAATTTTTTATCAGTTATAAATTTTTCTATACCATTTGTTAGGCTACTAACATCTTTCATTTTAACAAGCAGGCCTGTTACATTATTTTCAATAACTTCATTATTTCCAATTATATCTGTCGCTAGCAGAGGAACACCGAAGCTACCAGCTTCGATTAATGCATTTGACAAACCTTCTCTGTAGGATGGAAGGGTAAATAAATCTGTAATTGATAAAAATTTTCTAGTGTCTTTTTGAAATCCAGCAGTTATGATTTCATTTGATTCGTTGATTAACTGTTTGGTTTCTTTATCTATTTTATATAAATTATCTTCATAATCACCAACTAATAAAAGTTTTAAATTTGGATATTTTTTTAAAAGGATAATGAAGGACTCTACCAATTCGTTTATTCCCTTATCTTTTACCAGTCTTCCTATAAATGTTATGACAAAATCATCTTTGGATATATTATAGGTATTTTTCACCTCCAACTCTTCTTCTTTATTTCTTTTATTCTTAAAGTATTCTGTATCAACACCGTTAATTGAACCTTGACCTACTACAGTAATAGGTAATGAGGTTAAGTTATTATTAATATATTTCTGTAGTCCAAAACTATTACAAAAAACTTTAGTAGATAAAAAGTATGTCAGCCTTTCTATAAACTTTAACACAATAAGCTTTACTCCATTAGCTTCCATCATAGGCAAACCCACTACATTGTGTATTCTTACAGGTACTCTAGTTAAGAAAGATGCAGTCATACCTAGAAGGCCTGCTTTTGGTGTAAATGTATAAACAATGTTAGGATTTTCATAAGAAATATACTTATAAAGTTTATAAAGAGCTTTTAAGTCTTGGATGGGAGTTATTCGTCTGGTCATTTCTATTGCCTTAATTTTTATTCCTTCATATTTTGATATTTCATGGTTTAAGGGTGAGCTAGATGAAACAAGTTTAACATCATAAAACTTGCTTAAGTGCTTAGGTAAACCTTTTATTAAAAAAGCTAAACTAATGGGTACTGTTGAAATTATGATAATTTTTTTCATTAACTCAACTCTTGTTTTATAAAATCCTCTATTTGAATAAAAGATTTTTTATCTAATATTTTATTTAAAATTTCAATATTTGCTACAGAAGTATATATTTCATCTCTAGTTATATTTTTTATACTTAAAATTGCGTTATATTTTTTAAAAGTTTGAATTATATCCATAATAGATTTACCTATACCTGTTCCAATGTTTAAAACTTGTATATTTTTTGTATCTAAAAGTTTTCTATAAATATCAGCAACATCTTGAACATGTATAAAATCTCTTATGGAATTTCCATTATTTATTAGGGTTAGTTTTTTGTCAGTTTTTATTGTTAAAAAAATTTTACTAATGATGGAGAATTCATCATTACCTCCATACATATTAAATATTCTTGCAATAGTGTAATCAATCTTATTATTCACACAAAACTTTTCAATTAGATGTTCATTTGCAATTTTTAAAGAAGCATACAAAGAAGAAGGCTTAAGATCATCTTTTTCAACACAAAATTTATTATCTCCATAAACAGCTGCAGTACTACTATATATAATTTTGTTAATATTTATATTGTTATCTATGCAATAATATAAAACTTTAGAAGTTACACCGATACAATTCATTGTAAACTCTTCAGAGTTTTTTATTACATTTAGTTTTGTTGCTGGTTGAAAATTATTAAATATTAAATTTATTTCTTTGTTCTTGTATTTGGAAAGTATATTCAAATCAGAATTAATATCTCTTGATGAAATCACTGTTGCATTATTTAATTTATCAATTAAATGATTTGATAAATTACTTTTTTTACCAATTATAATTGTCATAATTGTCATAATTTTCATAATTATACTCTTCTTCCCTTTATCTTTTCATAACCAGCCACTATTTTTGTTTGATATACAATAAGCATGCTGGCAAAAATCACCATATAACTTGGTATTCTTAAACGAACTGCTGTACCAAGGTTATCATTCCCCAATAACCAAATAGTGCTGTAAATAACAAAAAATGTTAACAAGAAACTAGTAAACTTAGACATAAATCTTATATTTTTTCGTAAATAAATAAGTGCCATAATAAAGGGTATTGTCTCAAGCAAAAAAACAATTAACGAACTGATGTTAATAAAAAATAACCCAAACATTTGTGTCATAATGCTATAAAAATAATAAACTAGAAACATAATAGGATTTTTATCAATTAATCCAATACCTATAGTAGATTTACCACCACTAAACATTGCAAAATTTTCTCTATATAAAAGTATTTGATCAATTCCACCAAAGATTTTAAGTAAAACTAGTGTAACAAAATATAAAATTATCCATGTTTTAAAATACCTTTTAGTTTTTGAAAATATCAAATAAACAAATGGAGTTATGGCTAATGCAAAACCTAAGTATGGACGCAAAAAATAAAGTAAAAAAGCTATACCAAGATAAACCATGAAATAGATCTTACTTTTTACTTGGGATGACTCTAAGTTTTTTTTATAAAGTTGCAAAGACAACAAAAAAAAACAAAACATAAAAACTTCACGGTATATATCAATTGTTAAGTAAAAAATTGTAGGGTAAAAAATAATTAAAAAAATTGATACTACCATAACTGGTTCAATTTTTTCATCTTGAATTCTTACAACTTTATAATATAGATAAGGTACTAATGTTAGAGATGTAACAAATATAATCCAGGTTATTATATATCGGTTATAAAATCCAATTTCATTTAAAAACCTTAACAATGTTGGCCAAGAATTTACTGCATCTGCATATGAAGCATATCCTAAGGCATATGCGTTGTAATAATCCGCATCATTACCACCACCAAAAACAGTTCCCTCAATATTTGATTGGTAATAAATAAAATATGTAACCTTAAGTAAGGCAACAATATAAACTAATGTCCAACCTTTTTTTGTTGAGAAAGTTATTCGCACTAATGATCACCTTTGGTAATAATATACTGTGAATACCAAGTACTATGCTGTAAATAGAAGTTTATTTGACAATCAAAATTAACTTTAGTCAATAAGAAGCTGTTCATTATTTCAAAACCTGTTTGTATAAATTAATATAACTCTTAGTCATTTCAATTAAGCTAAATTTTTGTGAATGCTGAAGAGATTCCCTAGAGATGTGAATGGAATCTTTTTCTAAAGTATTGATGCATAATTTAATTTTATTAACCCACTCGATAATATTATTTGAATCTTTTACTAAAAAACATGAATCAACAGAACTACAAACAACTTCATTAAGTCCTGTTAAATCAGATGCTATAACTGGTAATCCAGTTGACATACCTTCAATAGCAATAAGACCAAATCCCTCAAATCTAGAAGGTATGAGTTGGATATCAGCATTATGATACTTTTCTTCTAACTTTAAACTCCAACCCGATAATGTCACTTTATCTTCTAAACCAAGCGAAACAATTAACTGTTCTAGATCATGTCTTGAAGATCCTTCACCAACAATTTCATATCGCCAATCAAAACCTTCTAATTGCGATAGGGCTTTAATTGTTCTGTCAAAACCTTTTTTAGGTATCAAAGAGCCAACAGAAATAAATTTTATACATTTGTTTAATGACTTTCTTTCCTTATAAGAAAAAAACCGAGCACCATTGTTAATAGTCGATACTTTAGTAGACAAATCAGTACCTAACCAATCATGTAAACTATTTTTAACTCCATCTGTAATAGCAATTATAGAGTTGTACTGATTGTAAAATACTCTTTCGATATATCTAAAAATATTAAAATTTCTACGCTTATTTGAAGTATCATGTTCTGTGAAAACTAACTTTATCGGTAAACCCATACATGCCAAGGGTACAAAAAACATGGGCCATGTTAAATGTGCATGAACTATCAAACTAGAATATCCTGTTAATTCTGCTTTAAATAATCTTCTTAATGAAATTATTGAAAAAGGGTTTCGATAATTTATATGCAAACTTTGTTCATTGTCAGAAAACTCAATTGTTTTTGCACATTCAGCCCAGTAATTAAAATATACCGCTTTACAGTTAATGCCCATTTCATTTGTTCGTTTAGTTAGCTCTCTCACTAATAGTTCTGCACCACCACCACATGGAGATGAAATTACATGAATTATTTTAAGTTTATTCAAAATATTTTTTTTCATCTTTTTTTAAAACCTTATTACTTACTTCAATTAGACTTTATATTTTCCAAAAATATTTAAATTTAATGACTAGACGTAATTGATTAATATTAAATAAAAATTTTTCAAAACTAAAGAAGTATTCATGAGCAATTGAGGCTCTTTCAGAGAGTCTTTTTAGATGCATATCTTTTGTTTGATAATTATTTATAGGTTCAAAATAACATATTTCTTTATTTATATATTTCTTTTTAATATTTTTATTTAAAAAACATTCTAATAACCATTTATAATCAGCCAACCATTGATATCTAATATCAAACATATTATCATTAAAGCATATTTTTTTTGCAAAAATCACTTGATGACAAATAGTTTTATAAATGAATTGAATTTTATGTTTTATATTAACCTTATTATAGCTACCATTTCCTATATAAGAATTTCCATATAATAAATCAATTTTCTTACTATTTAAAATATTTACAACTTCACTTACTAAATTCTTTCTAGTAAAAAAATCACCTGCATTCATAAAATTAATATAATCACCCTTTGAAGCCAATATGCCTTTATTCATTGCTTCGTATATTCCACTATCTTTTTCACTAACCCAATAATTAATCTTATCTTCATATTTCTTAATAATATCAATAGTCCCATCTTTAGAAGAACCGTCTATAACAATGTACTCTAGGTTGTCATAAGTTTGGTTAATGACACTTAAGATTGTTTTCTCAAGTTTTTTTTCACCATTAAATACGACGGTAATAATTGAAATAAGAGGCTTTTTAATCATTTAAATAATTTAATGATTTTATTTTTATTATGCTTTTTCTCATATAAAAACTTTATCTGTTCACACCTTTCCTGTTACCTTCCTATACACTTCTAGTGTTTTTGATGCACACTTACTTGGAGAGAAATTTTTAATATTTTCATAGCCTAATATTACAAGTTTTTTTTTTAAATCTTCAGAAAATACTACTCTTTCAATAGCATTACGTATCTCCTCAATATCATGCGGATTAAAATATACACCAGCATTTTTTACCACTTCAGGTATAGAGCTCGTATTAGAACATACTACAGGACAGCCAGCAGACATCGCTTCTAGAGGTGGCAAACCAAAACCTTCATATAATGATGGGTAAATAAATGCAGATGCATGACTATAAAATTGAGCTAACTGAAAATCTGTTATATTAGATATTAGTTTTACCTGATCAAATACAAACCCTAGAGTAGAAATAAGATTTTTTTCCACGGTACTAAATCTTCCACCAATTGCTACTACATTAAAATTCTTCATTAAAAGTGATGAAGAGGCTACTGCTTTAATAAAACCACTAAAATTTTTATATGAAGTTCGCGATCCTACATACAGTAAATAAGGTTTATTTGGGAATTCAAAATTATTCATAATATTTTGAAATAATGAAGAATTAACACCGTGATGAACCACGGAGATTTTTGACTCATCAACTCCAAAAAGTGTTATTAAGTCTCGCTTAGTATTTTCAGACACACTGATAATGTGATCTACTCTTGATAATGTCTTCTTCTTATAGTCAGTAACCATATCTTTGTTTGAAAAACTTTCAGGGTAAAGTTCATGAATCATGTCATGAACAGAAGTAATACGTGCTACATTTTTTTTTAAAACAGGTAAAGAAGAATAATAAGTTTCATGAACAATATCTGGCTTCCAACGTTGTGTGTGAATCTGACAGATTAAATGATTAAGCAACTGAAAAGCCCATGTAGACTTAGAAGGATACTTGTTTAACTTGACACCACGAACAACTTCATCTGGTAATAATGGGATATAAAAATTTCTATGTACTCCTGCAAAAATGTTAACCACTTGTTCCTGTTTTAAAAGCTCCTTTATAAGATCTGTGTAGTAACGGGATATTCCTCCATAAGATTGATTGGTAAAAGCTTGATAGTCATAGGCAATTTTCATTCTAATATTTTTTTCTCATTAGATTATGATCTGATTCTGTTTTGGACTGTAAAAATGTATAAATAATTTTATGCAATCCAATTCTATCCAAGCGAGAAATTTTGAGTTTATAGGGAGCAATATTTTTCTTTGACAAGATATGAAAGGATGGAGTTATAGCATAATAATTTAAGTGAAACTTTTTTGCAATCAGTTCGAATGTTTTTTTTGAATAAAACGCAATATGCTGTCCGTGCTCAAATCCATAGTACCACCAATCTTTTGGTTTTGGCAGTGGGTTAGGATGTAAATCAGTTGAAAAAATAAGCGTATCTGAAATTTTAAGTAAATTTTTAATTTCCTTTATTGGAGCACTAAAATGTTCAAAAACTTCAAATAATGTAATAGCGTCAATATTAGAATTTTGATCCCATTCAAAACCAGAAGAAAATAAATTTTGTGTATACTTATCGTCCCAAAAAAAATCAAAACCAATGTCTCTCATTAAGCGCACGAAAACACCATAACCAGCAGCATAATCCAGATAACGACCATTTTTACCAAATAAAAGATAAAGTAAAATTGTTAAACGTTTAGAATAAAAAAGATTACGAGTCATGTAACCAGTGTCAGACAGATTTATTGGTTGTGAATAAGCTTCATCGAGCCAATAAGGTTCTTCTGTTTGAACAAAATCACAGTTTGAGCAATGAAAATAATCCGCCTCATATTTGAGCATGATCTTTTCAGTAAAACATTTTTTGATTTCTGTTTCACAGATTTTACATCTCATTATCTAAATGTACTCAATTTACTTTAAATAAATAGTAATAAATTTATTTTCTTATATTTTTTCCAATTGTCATTCTTGCTATTTTATTAATAATTCTTGATATTAGATTCCCTTTTGATGTCTCGTAACTATCTGCACGTGAATTAAAAAGAACAAACTTTGGGTGCACCAAAGGTATAATAATCTCTTTACTTGGAATATTTGCATGTGGGTGATTAGTATCATGTGTATGAGTTGAGCGAGAGCCAAAACCTATATTTGAAACTAAGTTTTTGTTTGGAGCTATACTCAATCCATTATTTGATAAAATAGTATATACCCATTGATAGCCCCACACAGTATTAAATTCTTTTTTGTAAACTGAATCAAAAATATCTAACCAGTAACGTTGGTCTTTTATTTCTGAAAATAGTGAAGTTATTAGTCCTTCATTTTTAAACTGAGAAAATGAATTCATTTCAACATCATAATGTCTCCAACGATTAGCCCAGGATGCCCATCCCCATATATGAGCAAATTTTGAGAAATAGTAACTTTTGTTACTTCTCTCTATTCCATTTTGAAAGTTATTTCCAGAAATGTGCCAAACCCTTAAATCTTTTTCATATCGTTCCAATAACTCTTCACAAAACCAAAAGAAGCTTTGATTGGGCAGACAATCGTCTTCAAGAATAATACCTTTTTCTTCGTTTTCAAAAAACCAGGTAATGCCACTGCTGTTTGCGTATTTACATCCTAGGTTTTCATCTCTAAGCAGAGTTTTGACTTCGCAATCCCAATCAATATTTTGCATCACGTAATTGCGGACAGCTTGAACTTTTTCAACATCACCTTCCACATTAACTCTTGCACCATCAGCAGCTACATAAAGGCGTGGAGGCTTTGCTTGACGGATGGCTTCAAAAATTTTTTTTGTAGTATCTAGCCTATTAAATACCAAAAATAATATTGCTGTGTTGAGTGGATGTGGTGGAGTAAATTTATCTACTTTCATTTAATTATATTTTTTTTATATTCCATCTATATTTTTCATTAAATATTGTAATAAAAAATAGGCTTTTAGTTAAATTAATAAAATTAATTCTTGTTTTTTTCCAAATTAGTAAGCCTAGATACCCTGCTATACAGTATGAGATTATTGTAGCCCATGCCGAACCTGCTATTCCAAATTTTGGAATTAGTATATAATTTAAACTTATATTTATAACCGCTCCAATGATTGTATTCATTGTTGAAAATATTTGCAGATTTTCACAAATTAACCATTTAGTACTAGCCACCCCTAAAAATACAAAAACTCCTGACCAAATATGTATCATTAAAACATTTCCAGCTTCATTATATTGATGACCGTAAAGTATCTCGACAAGCCAATCACTTAAAAAACTTATGGGGATTGCGATTACTACAGCCATCCACACCATAATATCATACAGTTTTTGAAGTCTTGAGTTATAGAGCTTTTCATTTTTTTTTTTAGCATTTATAATTGCAGGAAAAAATGATGTAGCGAGTACTACAGGGATAAAATACCAAACCTCACTTATTCTTGCAGCCGCCGCATATTGCCCTACAGAATCTAAACCCAACATTTCTTTTATCATTACCTGATCTATCTTGACATAGATCAGAATAGCTGCACTACTAAGTATAATTGGCCAAGAATCTTTTAAAAGAAGAATGGCAGTTTTACTTTTAAATTTTAGATTGCGCATTTTAAATTTTAAATTTAACTTAATATAAAAGTATATAAATCCAGATGCTAAAATAAAATTATCAAAAAGCACTACCCATACAAAAGCTATAAGTGGAGCTTTATTCAGTATAAGTATTATCTTTATAATTGATGATAAAAAAAGACCTATAACATTTATAAGAACTATAAACTTACTCATTACTTTGCTTTGAAAATAATAATCGACAACATTGAAGCTTTGAAATATTGTAGACGAGGCAATAATAAGAATTAAAATATTTGCAAATGTATCGTTTGAGGTGAAATTAATAGATATAGTAAGTATTGCTAATACCCCCAACATAGCGCCCATTATCTTAAGCCAAAAAGCTGTGCCCATGATTTCATCAGTGTGGTTTGAATTTTTTACGAGTTCTCTCACTACAATTTGATCAAGGCCAAGAGTTATAATAAATGCAAACAAACCAACAAAACTTAAGGTATAAGAAAAAAATCCAAACTGTTCAGGACCAAGATATCTAGCGATCCAAATACTTACAAAAAGACCTAGGGTCATTCGTAGGGTTTTTTCAAAAAAAAGCCATGAAGTATTTTCTAAATATTTCTTAAAACCTTGATTTTTTTGTAGAAATTTTATCTTTGTAAACATTTATTTAATAGTTTTAATATTATTGTGACTTCAGTTTCTGCTCAAATTATTAAAACAATTTGATCCTATAATTCTATTAAAAGAAAATTGATTATAAAATTTTAAAAAACATACGTCTTTTATAAAGGTTTGATCTTTCATTTTTTTGCATCTACATAAAGAGTTTCCCAGGCTCTTTCTTTAAGATCCAAATTCAATTTTTCATCGATAGTTTGACTAAATTCTTTTTTTTCAATATTTGTAAACCCTGCTTCTTTTAAATACCTCTTTAATTCTTCAAAATCCCATGTTGAAAAATGAAAGAAATCTTGGGTCACACTTCGTATACCTGAACATCCACTATCAAATCTTTTTTTAAACTCTTCTTCATACTGATCATTACTTTTATTATAATGTAAAACGTATTTTTCGATGTCTGGAACTGTTATTCTTATATAACACCCTTTTTTTAGTACCCTGTAAAGTTCTAATAATAATAATTTTATTTGACTAGGATATAAATGCTCAAAGGTATGCTCTGTAAAAATACCATCAAAAACTTCATCTTTGCATTCAAGTGGATATCTTAAATCTAATTGCCATTCTTTTTTTAAAATATCTTTTTTCCAAAATTTAAAACGATAAAAAAAATCTGCATTAATATATTCTTCAACTATATTATCTCCACACCCTAAGTTTAAATAATTTGATTTACTGTTTAACTTTGGGCGGTTGTTAATAAACTTTCGACCTAGCCAACTTTTTAATTCAAAAAGAGCCAACCCTTTTAACTCTGTTTTATACTCCATCTATAATCATTTTTATTCTTTCTTGGAAAAAAATATATTCTTAACTCTTTCATCTAAATCAATTTTTTCTTTTATTATAGGTTTGCCACTATCAATTACTTTAATTTTATTATCTTCTAAATTACTATCAAACGCACTTGTAACAACATTTTCATTCTTAATAACTTCATTTATTGAATTAATTTTTTCAATTAAATGGCTTCTGTTACTCTGCAACTCACTCAAGTTTTCCTTGGTAATTTCGAATTTTTTATTTGATTCAAATAGTTCATTACCAATTCTAATATTCTCGTCTTGATAATGTTTTATTTTATCTTCTAGTTCTCTGAGAGTTTTATCACTATCATTATGATTTACATTGGATTTTAAATTGTTAATAGATTTTTGTAATTCTTGATTTTTTTCTCTTAAATTCTTTTCTATATTCTTATATTTATTTAACTCAGATTTAACCACCTCATTATCACTAGTAGTTTCATTTAAAAGATTATTATTATTTAAAATTTCTTTTTCTAATTTTGCAATTTTTGATTGTGATATTGAATCTTTATTTATATATGCAGCTAACTCAGATTTAATTTGTATATTGTCATTATTTAATAAAATATTTTTTTCAATTAAATCTTTATTTTGTTCATTGAGTAAATCATAGTCCAGATTTAGTTTTTCATTTTTATTCTTTAATGAATCTAATTCAGCTTGAATTCTTTTTAGATGATGGTCAAGTTTGTTTTCTATTTGCTTTAAATCAAAAACATTTTGTTTTAATATTCTATTATTAAGTTCTTCTTTTTTTTTTCTCTCTTTTAATGATGATATATTTTTATTTAAAAAAATTATTTCTTCTCTTAAATCTAAAATAAGTTTGAGGGTATTTTTTTTTATTTTTTTTGAGAAAGTTTTATGCATACTTTCAATTAATTCATCTTTATTAACTTTAAATTCCTCAACATAGTTCTCATTGTCATTACCAATTTCTTTGATGGGCTCTTTTATCTTAGTTTGTATCTGAGAGTTTTCTGCTTCAAGGATAATGCTTTCAATTTCACCTGGGATATGCCCTTCTGGAAAAAGATTTTTTTTAACATCAGGGTTAATCGTTTCATTATTTTTATTGACCATACTGGAATAATTTTTGATTATTTTTTTTTCATCATCATGAGCTTCTAAAAGAAGATTATTAGTAGCATTAACTATCTCAATTATGGAAAATATTTTTATCACGATTCAACCATAAGTTTAAAAGTAAAAATGTCAATATTTATGTAAAAACAGTCTTAAAAGTGAGTCAATTCAATCATTTTAAATTACTCTAAAACAATTTTTTTTATTTTTTTGGTTTAATAAATAATATGAGAAATGTTTTAAAAATTATAAAGATATCAAGCCAGATATTCCAATTATTCATATACCACAGGTCATGCTCCATTCTTTTTTGCATGTGATCACTACTCTTCACATCCCCTCTAAAACCATTAACTTGTGCCCATCCAGTTAGTCCAGGAACTGTTTTATTTCTTTTTAAAAATCTTTTAAATACTTTTGAATACATTAACTCTTCACTAAGTATATGGGGTCTTGGCCCCACAATAGACATGTCGCCATTTAATATATTAAAAAATTGAGGTATCTCATCAATATGGAATCTTTTTAAAAATTTTCCAATATTAAGAATTTTTATATCAGAACGATCTCTTGTAACATTTTTACCAAATTTATCATTTTTGAAAATTCTTAATTTATAAACAATAAATCTTCTTCCGTCCCATCCTATACTTTGTTCTAAAGAAAATATAGGAAACCCATCTTCAATTAAGATAAATATTATCGCTAGGACAAATATAGGGGATAATAGTAATAAAAATAAAATCGATAATATTTTGTCTAAAAATAGCTTAATAAATAAATTAAAACCAAAAAATCTAGAAGTTTGAAAATTACTATAGCCATATGTATTGTTAACTAAATTACTAAACTGTGGCTTTGAACTGTTTATAAAATTTATTATTAAAATATCTACTGAAAAATTAATTACCAAATCTAAAAAATAATTTACAAGGTTTTTATTGTTATCCTCTAATATCCATATTTGCCCCAGTTCGTGATATTCAAAAATTGATTTCAATTCTACTATTTCAGTAAAAACTGGTATCTTTAAAAGCATTCTTGCTTTTTCTTTTGTGCCTTTATCATCAGCTTTAATAAGACAACATTTGTATATATTAATTTGATCTTTTTTTTCTTTTAGAATTTTTTCTATACTCTCAATAGATCCGGCTAACATAATGTTTCTTTGAATAATATTATTATTCATAAGATATTGATAAATAAAATCTAAAAATTTTCTAAATATGAATAAAATAAAAATAATTAACATCAGCAGATATGAACTATTGATATCTATATTGAAATCTATTTTAAGAATAAAAAATACATACAAGCAGAATGGGATTGTAATAACTAATGAAATAATATCGTTCAGTAAAAAAATTAAAAAATTTATTATATATTTTTTTTTCATTGTTTCAAAAATTAATGAAAATAATAAATAAAAAGATGGGAAATATAGAGATAAATAAAAATATTTTGATTTATTATAAATATTATAATTAAATAAATCAAAAATTGAATTAAATTCTAATATCGAGAAAATATAAATAGATAAAAAAACGATTAAGCTTTTAAAAAAAATTGAAATCTTAATAAAAAAGTAGTCATCTTGTTGAAAAACTTTTTCTAATCTAAACATTAATTAAGTTTTATTATAATAGCTAGATGAGTAATTATAGTTGTAGTTGTAGTTGTAATAACTATCTTTTGATGTATCAAGATCATTAATGATAATACCATCAATTTTTGCTCCTACATTTTGAATTTTTTTCATAGAAGACATAAACGCTAAAGTTTTACTTGAATCTGATCTAATTATAAAAAAATTATGATCTGATGCCTGAGTTAGAATTAATGTATCAGATACTGGTTGTACGGGTGGTGAGTCAATTATTAAATAGTCATATTCCATCTTCAGAACGTCAAAAAACTTTTTGATCTGTTCCTTGCTAACAATGTCCGACATATCAAATCTTTTAGCTCCTGAGGTAATAATTTCTAATTGGGTACCAGGTACAGTAAAAATGGTCTCTTTAAACCCTATATTTGAAGTAATAATTTCACCTAAACCAAATATTTCTTTGTCAAATTTATAGAAACTATTTAAGACAGATGGTCTTCTAATATCCGCTTCTATAAATAAAACCTTATTATTTTTCTCAAGTGATAATGCTAGATTAAAAGCATAACTAGTTTTACCTTCAGATGGATTGCTAGAAGTTATTAAAAAACTTTTATGTTTATCATATTTGGCCTCAATAATAGCTCTAGAAGACCTAATAGCTTCAGAAAAATTAGATTCACTGTCCTCTAAAAAGTTTTGTAAAATATGATAACCTTTTTTTATATTTTCCACCTTTGGCAAAACTCCAATTTGTGGAATATGCAAATGATCTAGAGCCTCTGGAGTTTTAATGATTGATGAATTCATTTCTCGAAAAAATACTAAACCATAAAAAACAGCAAAAGAAGAAAGTAATGTCGTGAAAAAGTTTCTATAAGGTTTTGGTGAAAATGGTCCTCCAGCAAGAGTTGGTTTTTCAATTATCTCTAGTTTAGAAATTTGTAAGTTTTGTGCTTCATTAGTTTCTTTAAGTCTTTGCAAAAAAGTTTCATATAATTTCCTACTACTCTCAACTTCTCTTGCAAAATTCAACATACCTGCTTCTTTTCCTTCTAATTCTCTCAATTCATTTTTTGCCTTTTCTAAATCTATTTTTGATAAATCAATAAAATTTTTTAGGTTACTTAATTCAAAAACTTTTTTTTGAATCACTTCATCTAATATTTTTTCTAATTGATTTTCTAAACTTTTATTTAGTTCGTATGCTTGAGTAACTTTTGGATGCTTTGGTGTATAAATTAATAATAAAGACTGAATGTTATTTTCATTTGCAGATAAATTATTTTGAATATTAGAAATTTCTTTTCTTCCATTAAGATCTTTAATTGCAAGAAGAATATCCATATCACCATTTGCAGCTTTAACCGAAATTAAATCATTTTCATGCTTTTGAATTTCTTGTTTTGAATTTAGGATATTTTTTGAAATAGATTGTATTTCTTTTATGTTTAGCTCTTTAACATTTCCAGTGTCCACTAAATTATATTCTTTTTTATATTTGGCTAAGTTTTCATCAGCAATAGCCATCTGGATTTTTAATTCTTTTAGTCTCTCTTTTACTTTTGCGTTGGCGTAGGAGGTAATTTGAATTTTGCTGTCTACCTCATAACGCTGGTATGAATTAATAATATTATTCAACGCTAATTGTGAAATTTTTGGGTTATTGGAAACAAATGATAGTATCAAAACATCACTGTTTTTTACATTTTTAACTTTAAAATTGGCTGAAAGAATTGAATTTATATAACCTTTGTCAATAATAGTTTTTTTTGTAAAAATCCTACTAAATATATTTTTTTCATTTTTATTATAAAGTGATCTAAATTCAAGCTGATTTTTTTCATCATTTACGATATGTGAAATAACTTCATCACTTTTTAGAATAGCTATTAGATTGTTAATTCTATTTTCATCACGGATGGTAGTAGAATATGCTTCATTAATATTAACAATTTTGTTTTCATCTGGTGCTATAACTATTGTTGCTTCACTTAAGTATTTTTTTTCAATATTGAGTGAGATTAAAAATACCACAAGAGATACTAAGGCTGATGCAAATAATATATATTTGATATTTTTTTTTGCTATTAATATAAAAAATTTTAAATCAGCTATATCAAAAGTATCAAATAACTCTGGTGTTTTAATATCCATTTTTTATAGCCTAATAATTTTGTTTTATATCAATATATTTAATACGTAGTAAATTTATACTAATTTCCTAGACTTAATATCAAAAAAAGATAAATTTCACTCATAGCAACAGATAATCAAAAATTGTGAGTGATAAAGTTAAAAAATAAACCTATCAATGAATTTAATCAGCGGATCAAAAATTTTTTTTAATATAATTAGAATATTTTTTTTAATACTGGTTACTTATGGGTGTTCATATTTACCAGGTATTAATAAAGATATAAAAAACCAAAAGAGTACAAAAAATATTACTGGATACTATTCAATAAATGATATTACTGTAGATATCATTGACATTAATAAGCTCAATGAAAACCAAATAAATAATTATAATAAATCTCAAGTTAACGAACTTAAGTATTCAATAAAGAAATTTTCAAATATTTATAACTACCAATATGCATATGCATTAGGTTCTGCTGACACAATTTCTATTAATTTAACTGATACTGATGATTTGGATGGATCTTATATAATTGGTCCAAATGGTGATATAGATTTACCATTTGTTGGAAAAATTAATATTGAAAACTTAACATTAATTGAAACTAAAAAAAAATTAATTTCAGTTTTAAAAAAATATTATAAAAACTATGATTTACAAATTAAAATAGAAGAATTTAATAGTAGTAAAGTTTACATTCTAGGTGCTGTAAAAAATCAACTTACAATTAATCTTAATCAAAAACCGATAAAATTAATTGATGCAGCCATTCAAGCTAATTACAACCCAAATTCAGCAGATAAAAATTATGGCAACAAAGGCTTGTTAAGAAGAAATAATCAAGTTTATAAAATTGATATAAATAAAATTTTTAAAAGCACAGACACGAAAGAAAATTTTTACTTAAAAAAAAACGATGTATTATTTGTTGATAGAAACTCTGAAGCTTTACATGTTTTTGG
>Ga0222670_1000279_pt1 | contig 23054 bp, 31 predicted proteins | sample AntAcemetagen732_FD_181148 | JGI IMG/M metagenome (GOLD analysis project Ga0222670, IMG submission 181148) | Saline water microbial communities from Ace Lake, Antarctica - #732 | ecosystem: Environmental > Aquatic > Non-marine Saline and Alkaline > Saline | place: Antarctica: Ace Lake... | reverse complement strand
AAGGCAAAAGTGCCTTTGATTATTACTAATCATACATATGATGTTATTGGTTCTATGTTCCCACAGAAAGAAATGGGTGGTGGATGCCTTGTTGCTGGAACTAATATTTTAACTCGTGATGGTTATAGAGCAATTGAAACTATTTCATCAGGAGATGAGGTATTTACTAAAGAGGGTGAGTTTAAAGAGGTGCTTCAAACACATACATTTGATAATAAAGACATACTTGAAATTGAATTTGAGAATGGAGATAAAGTAAAATGTACACCAGAACACAAGTTTTATATTAATAAACAATGGGTAGAAGCTAAAGATATTGCTGAAAACGACTTGGTAGAGGTGATATAAAGTATAAATAGAATTAGGAGAAACCTTATGTTCTTAAATAACAAATATACTAAAACTTATTTTAAAATGATTAATTCAGGCTTTAAAAATAAACCAAACCATGGGTATTATGAAAGACATCATATAATTCCAAAATCCATTGGAGGTGCTAATAGTGAATCTAATTTGACGTATCTTACAGCACGACAACATTTTTTATGCCATCTTCTATTATTAAAAATGACAACAGGTAATCAAAAAAAATCTATGGCATTTGCTTATTTTGGCATGAGAAGATCAAATAGTAAAAAAAAGGGAGGAAGATATGATTCAATTAACTCAAAATTATACGAGAAGTATAGAAAAACAGCAGCTAAAGAAATATCTGGTGAAAATAATCCCTTTTATGGTAAAGGATATTTAATAAAAGGTAAAAATAATCCAATGTATGGAAAACCTTGTTATTATAATATGAATGAAGAAGAAAAACAAACTTGGAAAAATAATATTTCTAAAGGTACTTTAGGGGATAAAAATCCATTCTATGGAAAAACTCATACTGAGGAATTTAAAAAAAAGATGAGAGGATTGAGGGTTCAGCCAATTAAAGTTTTTTTTAAAAATAATAAAATAAAAACATTTGAGGAATATGGAGACCTCGGAGATCATTTAAATATGTCACGTTACTTAGGAAGTAAACTATGTAAACCAAACAATTTTCATTTACTTGATAAATATGAAATTAAAAAAATTGAAAGGATAGTTAAGTTATGAAAACAATTAAAGTAAAATCTATAAAACCTGCAGGTAAAAATAAAGTTTTTGATATTAGCGTGGATAAACATGAAAATTATATTTTAGAAAATGGTGTTATTACACATAATTCAGGATTGAAATATGCAGCGTCATCAATCGTATATCTATCTAAGAGAAAAGAAAAAGACGGAACAGAAGTTATTGGTAATATTATTCATTGTAAAAATTACAAATCCAGATTAACAAAAGAAAATAAAGTAGTAGATGTCAGATTAACTTATGATAAAGGTCTAGACAGATATTATGGACTTTTAGATTTAGCATTAAAATATAACATATTCAAATCAGTATCTACGAGAGTTGAATTGCCAGATGGTACTAAGACCTTTGGTAAAACAATAAACAATAATCCTGAAAAGTATTTCACACCAGAAATATTAGAACAATTGGATGCTGTTTGTGCTAAAGAATTTAAATATGGAGAAGTAATTGACACAGAAGAAACCTCAACCACACAAAACAACGAGTCCTAAACATAGGGAAGACTATGTGTTTGTAGAGAAACCTGGAGAGGACTTCACTGGTCTTAAATTGATTAGTGGTCCTTATGCAGGTATCGTTTACAAATATGGTAATGTAGGCTTTAGACCTGAATCAGAAGCAGTTGATGGACAACTACCAATGGTGTTTGACTATACAGTTATTGAAAACAAAATATCTGCTGATACAGATAGTCAAGAGTTTATAGATCATATTGGTGATGTATTAGTTGTGTTACTAGACGAAAAAATGAAAGAAAAGGAACTTGATGGAAAGAATTGAAAGAACAGCGCTTAGGAATTTAATCCATAATGAAACTTATTGTAGAAAAGTTCTACCTTTTATTAAAGAAGAATACTTTTCAGATAGATTAGAAAAGATATTATTTACAGAAATCTATAAGTTTGTCAATAAGTATAATAATCTTCCAACAAAAGAGTCCTTGGCTATCGAAGTTAATAGTAATAGAACAATCAATGAAGATGAATATAAAAAGATTACAGATATTCTATCTACATTAAATCCAGAACCTATTAATTTAGAATGGCTTATAGAAACAACAGAAACTTTTTGTAAAGATCGTGCCATACACAATGCAATACTTGGTGGTATTCAAATACTTGATGGTAAAGATAAAGAACATACTGCGGAATATCTTCCAGAACTTTTATCAGAAGCATTATCAGTATCTTTTGACCAAAAGGTTGGGCATAATTATTTGCAAGAATCAAAAGAACGATTTGATTTCTATAAAAAGAAAGAAGAAAGATTAGAATTAGATTTAGATTTTTTCAATAAGATTACAAGAGGGGGAATACCAAGTAAGACTTTAAATATTTGTCTTGCAGGTACTGGTGTTGGTAAAACAATGTTTATGACGCATCTTGCCTCATCAATCTTATTACAAGGTAAAAATGTTTTATACATTACTTTAGAAATGGCTGAAGAAAGAATTGCTGAAAGAATTGATGCAAACCTTTTGAATGTTGGTATGAGTGATTTAGAAGAATTGCCATATCAAATGTATGAAACAAAGATAAATAAATTACAAAGTAAAACAACAGGTACTTTAATCATTAAAGAATACCCTACGGCATCTGCTCATACAGGACATTTCAAAAATCTCATTAGTGAGTTAGCATTAAAGAAATCATTTAAACCAGATATTGTATTCATTGATTATCTAAATATATGTTCCTCATCAAGATTTAAAGCAGGTACAAATGTGAATAGTTATACATACATTAAATCAATTGCAGAAGAACTACGGGGATTAGCAGTTGAAAATAATATACCTATATTTTCTGCTACTCAAACTACAAGAGGTGGTTTTGTAAGTAGCGATGTGGGGTTAGAAGATACCTCAGAAAGTTTTGGCCTTCCTGCGACAGCAGACTTTATGTTTGCTTTAATATCAAGTGAAGAGCTAGAAGAAAAAAATCAAATCATGGTGAAACAACTAAAGAATAGATATAATGACCCTACGGTCAATAGAAAATTTATTCTTGGTGTTGATAGATCCAAGATGAGATTTTATGATGTTGAGCAATCAGCACAAACGGACTTAGTTGAAAGTGGGCAACCATCTACAACTATAAATGACACTAAGTTTAAAAAACTGGGAACATTCTCGGATTTTAAAATATAACAAACGAAAGGACTAAAAACTAAAATGACAACAGGAAAAATAAAATGGTTCGATGCTAAAAAAGGTTACGGATTTATTACACCAGAAGATGGAAGCAAAGATGCTTTCATTCATGTATCCGCACTACAAGCTGCAGGTATTGAATCAATAGACGAAGGACAAACTGTAACATACGATCTAACCGAAGAAAAAGGTAAAACGTCTGCTACTAATATTACAAAAGGAGACTAATAATGACTATAACGATTAATGACAAGACATATGATGAAACTAAACTAGACGCTAAGGTTAGAAATTCTATTGTACAAGTAAACAATTATCAAAGTAGACTTAATACTTTAGTTGCTGATGTAGAAAATTGTAAGTTGATTTTAGATCATCATAGAAAGTATCTAACAGATAACTTACCAGTAGAAGCAGAAACAACTGCTAACGAAGCGCCAACAGAACCAACAACTGAAACACCAACTGCTCAGTAATGAAAAAAAGGGTTGCAAAAAGAAAAAAATTATCTTATGAGATAAAACTTAGTAAGAGAAAGCAAAAGATACGATGGTTGGTCATTGAAAGACCAACCGGTAGTATTCTTTGTCAAACCGAGTTTGAAGATGATGCTCAAAAAGTTTGCGACCTACAAAACAAATACAAGCAGTGGGAACCTAATGGGGGTGTTGTTAATTTTTTAACATATGGAAAAATATAATGAATGAAATGATTAATAAACAAAGTCAACGCTTTTATGAAATCTTAGATGTAATAAAAGAGTTGCATGATAAGAAGCGCCACGACTATGGTGCTAATGAGGACATATTTGCTAACTTTAGATTATCTGAATTATCAGGTGTACCTGCCTGGCAAGGATCAGTTATTCGTATGGGGGATAAATATGCTCGCATAAGTAACTTCATCAAAAAGGGCGAGTTCAAATTTAAAGAAGAGGGTATCAAAGATACTTTAATGGACATGGCAATTTATAGTTTGATTACTATGATACTATTTGAGGAAGAAGAGGAAAAGGATAAAGAACATGAGTGAAGATGTTGATATAAGTAGATTAAAAAATAAGGAAGACAAATTTGTTATAACAAATCCGGCTACTAAAAAAGAATATGCATTTGATCCTAGTATTCTTTCTGGAGCTGATTGGTCTAGAGCCTTTCAATCTAATGATGGTGACTTTACTCCCGATCAAATCAAAAAATATTATGATGCTGCAATGGCAATGGATTGGCAAGACGGATGGTATTCAACACCAGAAATGAAAAAAGAAGGCAAGTCTGCTGGATATAAACATATAACTTTAGGTGGTAGTGATACTGAAAGAGTTGATTATGAGATTGAACAAGATTGGGTTAAAGAGATTTGGGATAATATTAATCCTGGTCTTAAATTAATTAGACATTATCTTAATGGTCATGGACCAAATCAATCTGGTGGTATTCATCTCGATGGATGGACTGGCAATCAATATACTGTAATTGTATATCTAACGCCTGATATGACACCAGAAGATGGTGGCACACTAGAACTTTGGACACCAAATATAACTGATGAACAGAAGGCACTGGCAATTAATAGTCCTTATAGTTTTGGTAATCCTTATGAACATTATATGGATGTTCAGAAATCATTTTGGCCTAAACCTGGTCGTGTTGTAGTATTTGATGCTAGAATACCTCATGTTGCAAGGGCAGTTGAAAGTGATAAGTTTAGAGTGTCATTAGTATTTAAAGGTACAACTTTAGGTTTGCAAAATGTAGAAACGTCAAAACCTACAATGATAAAGAATGTTACAGATAATATTACTGATATTGAATTTGAAGAAGTAAAAGAATAAGAGTTTTTTACTTACTTTAGGGGGTCGTAGTTCAGTTGGTTAGAACGCCTGCCTGTCACGCAGGAGGCCGAGGGTTCGAGTCCCTTCGATCCCGCCAGATTCTGCTTGACAAAACGGTGCTGTTAGTATATAAATAACAGTATGGCAGACGCAAGAGATACAAAAAAACAAGAAAACGGTTCACTGGTTTTTTTTCAAAGCCTTATAGAAAAGGGTAAAGAACCTACAATAGCATTCGTAGAGAATAATGCATATCCAGATATGCCAGCGATATGGTATTACTATTATCAATTACAAGGTAAAGCATTAAAAACATACTTAGGTAATTCAAAAAATTATGCTTATAGTAGGGATGATGGTATCATGCCTATTTTAGAAAATGCAGCAAAAACTATGGGTGTTACTACAAAAGATAATTGGAACCCTATGGATATCGTCATGGTCAAAAAGCAAGAAGAAAAAAAAATTATAGACCAAGTCAAAGAAATACAAAATGCTAGTGATGAAAAACAGGCAAAGTTAGAAAAGTTAAATCTACTTATGCAAGAATTATTAGTTAAGAAAATTTTAGTTCCTATTTCACTAAAAGGTCTAACAAAGAATAGTAAAGAAGCAAAGATAGAAGAAGCTAATTTAGGTAAGAAAAAACAAATTGAATTTAAATTAAAACCAAATAGTTTGAATTGTGATTTAGATATGGAGAAACCTCCACTATTTGATACAGGAGAGTTTTCATTAAGATTTTTTGCAGGTGAATCAGAGTATGCTTTACAAGTTAGAAGTTTTAGATATTCTAAACCAACAACTGGACCTCAAACTGATATAACACCAAAGAGTGGAGGTGCAAAATTAGGCAAAGCATCTGTAGAAGCTACAAGACCTTTTCTAAAAAAACTAGGATTAGATTTACCTCTTTCAGTAGTAAAAGACCCTATGATAACTATATCAGGCAAATTTACTCCACAACAAATAGATTTTTGGGTTAAATTATATGATAAAATAAAAAACACTAAAATTGAAGGACAAAAAGTTAATTGGGATGCACCATTGACATACGGAGATAGCAAATCTAGTTTTAAAAATAATTTAGTAACAGGTTTAAAAAACTATGAAAAAGACAGAAATACATTAGGAAGAATATTTTCAAAATTACACGGTTTAAGAACAATCGAATTGTATCAAAAAATATCTCAAAAGAATAAATTTGACAAGTGGCTAGAAACTTTATATTATGGGGCAAAAAAAGAGTTTAGCACTTTAAATGGTCCTTTTATCAAGATATTTTAATGCTTGACTATTATAAATAATAAGTATATAATATACTAATGGAAAGAGTGTTAAATGAAGAAATTTCAAGATTATCTTGTAGAAGATAAGAATACACATCTTGAACATCTGGAAGACGAGATAATTAATAATGGAACTAAGGGTGCTAAGACCGCAATTGAATTTCTAAAGTCTATCAAAAAGATGTTACAAGGACAAAAGGGGTCTACCGTATCCGTCAAATGGGATGGTGCACCTGCTGTATTCTGTGGTATCAGTCCAGAGAATGGTAAGTTCTTTGTAGCCACTAAATCTCTTTTCAACAAAACTCCTAAAATCAATTACACTAATTCAGACATATCTAGAAACCATGGTGGTGCATTAGCAGACAAACTCAAAGAGTGTCTAAAGTATTTACCTTCACTAGGTATCAAAGGTGTAATACAAGGTGATTTACTCTTTACAAGTGGTGATAAAAAGACTGCTACAATAGATGGCACTAAGTCGATTGTCTTTACACCAAACACAATAACATATGCAGTACCTGTTGTTAAGACAGGATTCTTTGGTAGTTCATTATACGATAATATCAATAAAGCAAAAGTTGGTATTATATTTCACACATCATATTCAGGTAATACAATTGCAAGTTTAAAAGCATCCTTTGGTGCAAGTGTTAGTTCATTAAAGAAAAACAAAAATGTATTCTTTGATGACGCAAACTATAAACAGACTGGTGTTGCGTTTGATGATACTGAAGAAACTGCATTTGATAACATCATTAAAATGGCAGAAGGTTCTGCTTATAAAGCAGGTGCATTTATTGATATGCTTAAGAATGATAAGGGACCATTATCTCTTGGCATTCAATTAAAAACATTTTTCAATACTTATATAAGACAAGGAACAGCAATTACAAATACATCAAAGTTAGCAAATAATTTTGAAGTGTATTTTAGAGATAAAATTAAAAAAGAAATAGATAGCAAAAAAACATCAGCTGCAAAACAAAAGTATGAAGAAATACTAAATGTAGGATTAAAAATACTAAGACCAAATAAAGAAGGTCTTTACTTTGCAATCGCAACATACATAACATTTCAATCAGCAAAGGCTGTATTGTTAAAAAAATTAAATCAAATACAAAGTATCGGTTCATTTTTGAGAACAAAAAATGGATACAAAGTTACAAATCCTGAAGGGTATGTGGCAATCAAAGGTTCGGGTGCAGTTAAACTTGTTGATAGATTAGAGTTTAGTCAAGCAAATTTCAATATGTCCAAGGATTGGGTAAAGGGATAAGATGAAAACTTTTAGAAATTTTAAAGAATCAATCATTGATATACCAAGAAGTACATATGCACCTTTAGTATTTGATGATATAGATACAAATAATCCAAAGATTAAAAAGTCTGTTATGGAGATGATTGAAAAACAAGTTGCAGAATTTGAAAAAGAATATCCTGTACTTAAAATTACTTTGATAGGTTCTATACTTACAAAAAGATATCGTAATGACGCTGATCTAGATATCAATGTTTTGTTTGATGTGCCAGAAGAAAAAAGAGAAGAAGAGAGATTAAGACTATCAAAACAATATCTATCTGCTAAAAACCCTGATAGTATTCAAGGTAAACTAATACCAGGCTCACAACATCCAGTTAATTACTATTTTATTACAGATGAAGAAACTTATGATGACCAAAACAAAAAAGCAGATGCTGTATTTGATATTAGAGGTAATAAGTTTGTTAAACGACCAGATGAATTTGAATTTAATGTCAACTTATATATCAAAGACTTTCAGAAAAAAGTTGATGAGATAGATATACTAAAGGGTGAATTGAAAAGAGATATAATTGATTATGATGAATTATCAGAATTAAAACCTGGTGAAATTAAAGATTTAGAAAAAAGAATTAAGAATAAATTAAATGAAATAGAAACTGATTTAAAAGATTTAATAGACATAGGTGATACTATTGATGTTGAAAGACGAAGTGCATTTGATACAGATATGACACCAGATCAGATTAAAACTTTTAGTATCAAAAATAGATTACCTAAAAATGTAGTTTATAAAATGTTAGAGAAGTATCACTATCTTAAATTTTTAAAAAAATGTAAAATGATTTTAGATGATGGTAAAGTGACAGACGCAGAAATAGATTCATTACGAAAAGAAGATTCCACCCAAAGCAAAGCGAGGGTGTTCGGAGAGGCATTAGATAAGGCAAATAAACTGATATTCGCTTTTGGTAGGTTCAACCCTCCTACTATTGGCCATGCTAAACTAATGAAAGAAGTGATTACACAAGCTAGAAAAAACAATGCTAAACATATTGTTTACGCTAGTGCCTCAACCGATAAAAGAAAGAACCCATTAGATGTGAATACAAAAGTTAAGTTTATGAAAAAGATGTTCCCAGATAATAACATAAAGGCTGCTGGTGGAACACAAAGAACATTTATGGAGATATTAAAATTCTTTAATAAGATGTATGGTGAAGTTATTATGATTGCTGGTAGTGATAGAATAAGTGAGTTTCAAGGACTTGCCGACAAGTATAATGGCAAAGATTATGAATACAAAAAAATTACAGTCGTTTCATCTGGTGAAAGAGATCCAGACGCTGAGGGTGTCACAGGAATATCAGCATCTAAGATGAGAGAAATGGCAAAGAAAGATGATTATAGAAACTTTAAGTTAGGGGTTCCTAATTTATCAAGTACAGATAGTAAAGCATTATTTACTGCCGTTAAAAAAGGAATGGGCATTAACGAATCAATAGAAAGTTTTACTAATTTTATTAACAATGATTTAAGAGAAGAATATCATCAAGAGAGAATATTTAATATTGGTGATATTATTGAACACATGGATGGTACAGCAGGTATGATAGTCAGAAGAGGTTCAAATTATGTTTCGTATGAAACTAATGGACTTATTAAGAAGGCATGGTTGTATGACATACAAATGAAAGAAAATGTAAAAGATATGAATAAAGAAAATTTACTAGACAGACTAGAAAAAGAGATGGAAGTTGATGAATCTATTGATAAACAGTACGAAATAGGTACAGATGAATACACTCAACACACTATGAAAATGACACCAGGTCAACCAATACAGAATTTTAGAAAACATAGTAGTATAATAACTACTAAAGATATAGAAAATTTTAAAAATGAAGGTGGAACAATAGATAAATATAAGAAAAGATTCAAAGAGAACTGGAAAGTCGAACTAGACAAAGCAGTCGAAAGAATGAAGGAACAACTATAATGTATAAAACAATCAAAACAATGAGACAAGCTTTAGAGGAAGCAAGATCATATAGAGATCCTATCAAAGAAGATAAGGGCTTTTCAACTCAACAAATCAAAATGGCATATGGTATCTTAAACGATCCTAGATATAAACAAGGTAACTATTCAGGTGCAGTAAGTGCTATTGATAAGATTGCAAAAGGATTATCAGATCATCCTGATGTAGCAAACGCATTAAAGAGAGCAAACGAATCACTAGAAGAAGCAGTTTTTGATTCAGATGCAATGCAGACTATCAAACTTAAAAATGGTACTAAAGTACTAGACAAAATTTACACTAACAGAACACAAGCTGACAATGCGGCTAGTTCTTTAATGAAACAACACAAAGGTGCAAAGGCAGATGCCTATCAATCACCTTTCAATAATAAATTTTATGTTAGAATTAAAGAACTTCCAAGTTCTTTTAAAGAAGAAACAATTACAGAATTTAAAAAGATGACTGTTACTTTTAAAGATATGGATAGTTTTGCAAAAGCATATGTTGATTTAGCAAAAAAAGGTTTTAAATTACAAGGACAAGGTCTAGAGATAAAAGTTGATGGTAATGGTGCAGACCTTAACAAGTATGCTGCAGATATGAATAATTTTTATGGTGCAACTGTGAAAGCAGAATCACTAGGAGAAGCGGCAGCAGGATCTCCGTCCATGAGAATATCAAAACAAGACGCTGACAAATTTGATATGGCAAAGTATAAAGAAAATGAAAAAGAAAACCAACATAGTGATAATGCTTTACTGTTAGTTAAAAAGTTTGGTACAGCAGCAGATTATAAAAAGATTGTCGATATTGATATAAGACATCAAAAAGCAGGTCATATATCTATGGCTGATTTAAAAACAAGAAATGATATATCTAGAAAATATATTGGGAGATTAATATAATGCCTAAAACATTTAAAGAGTTAGCACAAGTAGATGAGGCTTGTTGGATTGGATATAGACAAGACGGTATGAAAAGTAAAGGCGGTCGTCAAGTTCCTAATTGTGTAAAAGAAGAATTTTATGAAGAACTATTTGGTGAGATTAATGATTTAAGAGGTAGTTTATCAGACGCACAATTAGAAAGAATGAAACAGGATTGGAAAAACAAACCTGCTTCAGCGGTAACATCAGGACTTTTATCCCACATTAAAAATTTAGATGCACCTACAAAAGCAGCTTTAGCTAATGCAAAAATTAATCATATCTCAAAAATAGCAAGTGAAGGTGTTATGTCTGAAGAAAAAGAATTAGACGAAAGTAAAATGGATGATATCTTTATCATGAGTGATGAAGGTAGTACACCAGAACAAATTGCAAAAGAATTAAACTTATCTCTTAAAGTAGTTAAATCAGTTTTAAGTATGATGGATGAAGAAGTGAATGAAGAAACACTAACAGAATTTACACCTGCTATGTTGACCAAACTTAAAAAAGAGTATGAGCCTCTAAAAGGTAAAACTATGTCAATAAATAATATTAATAAAATGAACGCTATGTTGAGTAAAATGTCAACACCATTGATAGTTAAACTTGCAAATGCAGATATACCTTTTTTATCAACAGGTGCTGTATCTACAGCAGTTTCACAACGAGGAATGAAATGGTCAGATTTTAAAAAACCATTAGATATGTCTGAAGTAGATTTGTCTAAATCACAAGTTAAAATGGTTCACAAAAAGGCAGACGATATGCCTAAACAAGACTTTATTAAAAAATATGGAAAAAATGGTGACGCTGTTAGATATGCAACAGCAACTAAAATAGTAAAAAAGAAACTTGGTATGGAAGAAGAACTAGAAGAAGAAACAAGTCCTAAAGTAGCATATGCGTTAAAACAATATGTAGCACAAAACCCAGCGTTTTGGACAGGCAATTCAGGTAAAGCAGATAAAAAAGATTACGAAGAACTAATGACATTAGCGTTAAAAGATATGGATGCTTTTTATAAAAAAGTAGATAGTATGGATACTAATCCTAGAGATGGTGTATATCAAGCACTAAAGAATAAGGGATTGAGTATAGGAGAACAAAATATAAACAAGGGAGAACTAACAATGAACGAATCTTACAAAGATAAATTCAATGCGACTATGAAGGACTTTGGGATCAATTCCCTTGATGACCTAAAGTCGGATGAAGAAAAAAAGAAATTCTTTAAAGCAGTAGACAAATCTCATGTTGCAAAGAATGAAATTAAAGAACAATTAAACAGTCAAGATTTAGAGAAAATGAAAAGAGCTTTTACTTTAGGATCTGCTGTTATTGTTATAATTAAAGGTAGAACATATGTAGCAGCACCGCAGTCAGTAACGGTGGGTGGTAAAATTAAAGCTTCTGATGGAATTGGCGATTACTACTCTTTTAATTTGAGTGATGTTAGTTCTGTTAAAAGTATGACTGAAGAATTAACACCTGCACAAAAGAAATTACCTGCCGGTCTACAAAAAGCAATCGCTGCTAAACAAGGTGATAAGAAAAAAGAAGAAACTTTAGATGAAGCACAAAGTCTGGATGATCTTAAAAAGATGTTAGATAGAACTACTCTATTAACACCTAAAGAAAAGAAAGATATTCAATCTTTAGAAAAATCTAAGGGTTCAAATGCTTATCATAAAGTATTAAAACAAATGTTTTCAGAAGAAGATGCTTACGATAACGAAAGGTTTATTATCATAGATGGTAAAGCAAAAAAAGATGATGGAAATACACCTGATAAAAAAGATCATGTTTATGCACCAGATGCTAAAACAGCTTTACAACTTCATAAACAAGGAAAAAAAGTTTATAGAGAATCGGTTGATCCAAGTTGTCCAATATGTGAAGGCGAAGCTTGTCAATGTGCTCAGGCACCATCTGATACAGAATCAGTTTCAGAAATGAAAATGAACGCTATGAAAATGAATGCTATGAAAATGCCAATCAATTCTATGATGGTAAAAACTGCTCAAGATGATGCGAAACCAATGGCTGATTTATCTACATCTTACTCTAAAGATGATGTACGAGCATCTGTTAAAGATGGCGGTGGTAAAGACATGGCAAAAGTAAACGATACACCAGAGATGATGGCAGCGATGAAAAAAATCAATGCTACATACAGGAAAGAAAAATATCTTCCAGTAAAAGAAGGTTCTATTGAAGATGCGATTCTTAATATGAAAATGTTAGAAGAACAAACAGTAAATATTAAAGGTAAAGAACTTGATGATATGATTAAACAGTATCTTGCTAAAGGCGGAACAGTTACAAAATTACCACCTGCATTAGCAAAAGGTATGAAACCATCTGGTCAGGCAACATTCAAAGTTGGTGACAAAGGTATAATCAAATCTATGTACAAAATGAAAGAAATTAGAGAATTTGTTTCTACATACAATCTACACTTCTTGTCCAATTACAAAGCAGAAGAATTAATGGTAGAAGCTAGATACGAAGTATCACATGATTACGGTTCAAGATTTGGTAGTTATGGAGTTATATTAACTGCTGTAGTTGACGCTACAAGTCCTCAAGACGCTATGAAAAAGGGTCATGATAAACTTGAAACATTATCTATGTCGGCACAAGGTAAAAAACTTGGTGTAGATGAATTACAAGATCCAGATGATGAGGGAAAACCAACAGTTAAACAGACATCTAAACCAATCACTTATACTGACATGAAAAAGGTTTAAAAAATTAATATGAAATATAAACAAACATTTAAAGAAGCACTTAGACAAGTAAGAGAAGATGGTCACACAGACGTGGCATCTGCTGTTCGTCAATGTAAAACTACAATCGAAGATGCTTCTCAAATATTATCTAAACTTCAAGGTATGAGTTCAGAGGGTGATTTGCCTAGTTGGTGGATGAATAAGATTGCTATCGCTGCTAACAGTATGAATAAGTTGAGAGATTATCTTTTAGTGCCTTCTACAAACGAAGCCAAAGAAGATGATAGTAAGGTTGTTGAAAAAGATTCTAAAATGGACGATGAAATGCAACGATTGAAAAATGAAATTCAATTATTAAAAGTTGAATTAGAAAATGAAAAGAATAAAGTTGTTAAACCTGAACCGAATCCTGAAACAGGAGAAGTTCCTTTAAGAACAGGACTTGCAAGTGCTATTTTAGATAAAAAGACACCTTCACCTAAAGTACAATCTTTAAGTAAACAGAAACTTAAAATGAGTTTAGGTAAAAGTAAAATAGAAATTAATCCTGAAGTTTCAATAGGAGTATTCTCTGGTGGTAAAAATACACCGACTGGCAACCTTTATTAGGAAATGCTAGATGAAATTATATAAAGATTACTATAGAGAGGCAAAGGGAGACTTACCTCGTATCTATTGTGATATGGATGGTGTTCTATGTGATTTTGTTCTTCAAGCAAAAAGAGCAACAGGACAAAATTGGGAAGGTTTACGGTCTGGTCAAGATTGGGAATCTATAAGAAATTACAAGAATTTTTGGGCAAATATGCCATGGACTAGAGATGGTAAGACACTTTGGAACTTTATATCAAAGTATAAATGCCACATATTATCTGCTTTTAGTCTAGAGGATCCTAATTGTATACCAGGCAAACAAAGATGGTTACGAAAAGAAGTGGGATATACTCAAGGAAATATGATAAACATAGTGAGGCGTAGAGATAAGAGACTATTTGCAATGAAAGGAAGTGATACAGGTAAACGACCTGCAATCTTAATTGATGATTACCCTAAAAATGTAGAACAATTTAAGGCTGCCGGAGGTATAGGAATACTATATTCTAGTGCCTCAAACACTATTTCTCAGCTGAAGAGATTTGGTTTTTGATAAATAGTAATAGTTAATTAACAAAAGAAACAAACTTATTAATAAGGAGAGATAATATGCCTTTATGGGGAAATTCAGATGCCGTTGAAGCGAAACCTAAACACTTCACGGATGCTGAAAAATTAAATGTTTACGCAACTGAAAAAGGTTGGGTAAAGAAAATTACAGGGACTGGTGGACGAGCTGGTCGAATACAAGAGGAAATTATTGTAGCGATTGGCGATTTAAGTACCTCTCTAAACCTTGCAGACATTACAGCGATTGATTTTGATATCACAGCGTTTGATAAGTCTGATGGCGGAACGCTAAGTGTAACAGTTACTTTCAACGAAGAAGTTGAAGTTGCTACAGACGGTGGTACACCAACATTAACAGTAGTGAATGATACTAATTCAAATCATACATTATCGTATTCTAGTGGTTCTGGAACAAACAGACTTACTTTTGAACTTGCTATCGCAGCTGATAATGCTGCTACAGACGCTGGTGATGTACTTTCAATCGTTGCTAACGCAGTCGCTTTGAATAGTGGTACTATCAATGAGAAAGCAACTGAAACTTTTGTTTTAGAAGCAGGAACAAACTCTGGTAGTGCTGACGAGTTTATTGAATTAGAAGGTGCTACTGCTGGTCGTTTGACACAAGAGAGCAACACAGCTTCTACAATTACTAGTGCAACCGCTATCGGAACTGCTGCTGGTACAATTACTGTAGCTGCGTAGTAAAAAGATTATAAATATTTGTATCGGGGATATTATATCCCCTTTACACTTGATCCCTTACGAGATAGTATCAATGTATGGGCTAACATTCCCCGAATACATAAGGGGTATTAATATAAGGAAATAAAAAAAATGGCTGATAAAAAAATCACGGCATTAACTTCCCTAGGAACAGCAACTGCTCGTGAAGATTTACTTCATGTAGTTGATGATCCTTCTGGAACACCAATTAACAAAAAAGTAACAATCGCTGAAGTGATTAACGCACTAAGTGTACCTGTTGTTTTAAATGACGCTGATCAAACTTTGACGGCTGCTACACATGCTGGAAGACCTATTGTTATTCCTGCTCTTACACAAGATAATACTTACACATTACCAACCCCAGCGGCTGGTGTGTCGTTTCACTTTATCTACGGTGGTACTGCTGTTGAAACAGAAGCATTCATTATCAAAACTGCTAACGATACAATGTTCTTCAAAGGATCATTACTTCACGCTGATATTGGCGATGATAGTGTTGCAGTTTATTCTAATGGTACTGCTCACTTTACATTAACTTGCGATCTAATCGCTGCTCTTGATATTACTATTACAGGTGCTTCTGCAACTGTTTATTATGTCGAAGGTTTTGTTGCCGGCGCTACTGCTCCAGTATTCAGTTAATATTAATTGATTAGTAGATAACACTAAATCTAGGAGGGGGTTCGCCCCCTTCTGATAATAATCATGGAGATATTATGTCAACTATAAACAAAGAAGAAATTGAAACGAGAAAGTCACAATTAGATAAAGACTTTCAAAATATTAAACAACAAATTGAAGATAGTGAAAGAAAAATTATAACTATGAGGAACAATTTGAATGCTTTAGCAGGTGCAATGCAACAATGTGATTTGTTTTTAAAAAGAATCGAAGATGATTCTACACCAATGCCTGAAGATAAGAAATTTGCCTTAGATATGGCAGCCTCATAAGGGAGAAAGATTAATGGAAAAACTAACACAAGCAGAATTAAACGGTTTATCACCAAGAGCAAGAAAAGTATATCTAGATAATAATGGTGTTCTTTCTGAAGTCTTAACAGAAAATCCTAGAAGTATTGAGATTGAAGTTATCGAAGATAAACCAAAACAAAAAAAGGAATATAAAGATGAAAAGCTTTAAACAATTTGAAGAAGCATATACAGATCAGTTTTCTCATCAATCAGCAGAAAACGATAACGTAGGAATTTTTGATATTGCAAATCCTGATTCATTACAAAAAGTAAATGCTTTTGTAGGTGCTATTGCTGAACAAGAGTATATACAACCTGACGCTGCTATGCATCAATTAGCAATGAAACTAGGAACACTTGGTTTAACTTATACATTACCTAAAATTGAAGGTAATAATGGTAAATCAGTAGTTGAAGTTTCACAGTATGGTGGAAGATATGGTAAAACATCTGATAACACTACATCAGGTGATGGTGATATTGAAAATGGTGATGGTATTTCTCATAGAAAAGAAGGTGGTTTGAAACTGGAATTCAATTGGGAAAAACAATCAAATAACACATATAAAGTATTTGCAAATTTAGTATAAGTAAGTACATATATATTGTATGTACAGATTGGTTTTATTATGAAAGATTTTAAAGAGTTGACCTCGGAGAATATCAATATGTTTGCTATCAAACATTATGATAATCCTTTGTGTGTTGATGAGCAAGAGTTCTTAGATGATATGAAAAGATTTAAATATCTGAAAAGACTGTTTAGAAAGTATGATACAACCAAAGAACTAAAAGCGAGACTAATTATTAATCATGTGATAATACTTGCAAATGTGTTTGGTATTGATGCTGCTACTACTTTGTTATTCTTTAAAATAGACACACAACACTGGTCTATATTGAAAACTATTCTTGTGTTTCTACATTATATGCCAGAGAATGATATGATTAATACACCAATCAATCACAATGTAATGGGAGAGTTAGGAAAAATTTAATGGGAAGAGTAATAGACGCCTTAATAGCTTACAGAGTTTTAAAAATACTAGTAACACCTTTTAATAAAACTAAAGCATATAAGTTTGGTATTATTAATGATAAAGGTAAGGTGTTAATTAAATCAAAAGATTTCAACCAAGCATTCCCCAACTCAACAGAAAGACTAAAAGCAAGAGAAGCATATACAATGCTTATTCGTTTTGTTTTTAATTTAAAAAGACTATTAGGTAAGGTTGGCGTTAGGGGACCTATAACTACAGCTGCAGCCGCAGCTATTGCTTTTTTCAAAGAAGATAATGGTAACAATCTAGAAGTAGAAAAGGTAGTCTATAAACATTTAAAAAAACATGGATTTGAATTTGAAATTAATGAAAACTATGGAGACTTTGTACGAACTGGCACTTATAGAGTAAGGCGTGATATAACCAATCTAGAGGGAGATGTAGTCATAAATATAGATGAAGAAGTTGTATTTGAAGGCGCTACAGACACTATTATGGGTTATGATGTGTTCAAGTATAGAGATGTTTATCTAACAACGGAGGATTTATATGTCTAATATTAAAGAAGATGTCCCAGCAAACGCTACAGGCACAGCAGTTGCAGGTACAGGTGACGATTCATCTACCGTAATTGTTAAGAGAAGAAAGGAAATGAGAGATCGACTTCTCAAAAGATTTAAAATCAAAGAAACAATTGATAGACTTATTCCTGATTTAGAATATCCAAAAGACGAAATTACAGAAAGAAAAAAACAATTAAAAGCTATGGCAATTAATGCCAATGATAAAGATTATATTCAGGCTAAAAAATTACCTTACGATAAAGAAACAGATCAACCTAAAAAATATGTTGCAGGGTTATCAGACAAAGAAAAAAAATCACACGACAGACACCTAGAGAAGCAAGGTAAAAAGTCTGATAGTGATAAGTCTGCATACAAACAATCACCTGCTGATAAAGTTGCAAAGACTAAACCATCAAAATATACAGACAAGTATAAAAAATTATATGGTGAAGATATGACACTTGATGAGGCAATCAAAGGCCTACAAAACAAAGCAAAGAAAACAGGTATGCCTTATTCTATTCTAAAGAAAGTTTACGATAGAGGTATGGCTGCATGGAAAGGTGGTCATAGACCTGGTACTACTCCACAACAATGGGCATTTGCAAGAGTTAATTCTTTTGTAACTAAAAGTCCCGGAACATGGGGTAAAGCAGATAGTGATTTAGCAAAAAGGGTTAAAGGACAATAATGTCAAAATCTTATAAATCATTTGTTAAAGAGTATTCAATGGGCTTACAAGTACCTGCTACAAGTTATTTAAAACCTATGGCTAGTTTGTATCCGTTAAGAACAAAAGAAAATGTAAAGAAGGTGAGAGAAAAATGGATAAAGGAACTGAAGAAGAAGTAATATATTATCCCGAAATGACTGCTTGGGGTGATGAAGATACAATCAATAAGGAGAAAAATACTATGAATTGGATTAAAGAAAGAGTAACAGAGATATCAACATGGTCAGGTGCTTCATTAATTGCACTTGGTGTCCTAATCGTATTAGGCGGTCCTTTTGTTAATTTAGCAGCATATGGCGCTATCATTTGGGGTATTATATCAGTAGTTAAGAAACAAGGATAAATTATAAGGAATCAAAATGGAAATATTAATAACTTTAGCTATGAAATTTTGGCAATGGTCAATACTAATTGTATTAATTATTATAGGTTTTATCATTAATCTTTTTGACAAGAATGTTAATAATGTAAGAAAATTCGATTGGTTTAAATATTCAGACTATCCGTTAATGAAACCTTTAAGAATTGCTACAAAAGGTAAAGGTTTTTTTAAAATGATTTCAATGTGGTTACTCGGTGTTAGACATTGGGAAATTGCAAAAGATTTTCATTACGAATTAAACGGAGAAAAGTTTGTCATACCTGCTGGATTTATATTTGATGGTGCAAGTATACCAAAGTTCTTGCATACGTTTTTATCACCAGTGGGAGTTCTTTTAATAGGTGGACTTATACATGATTATGCTTACAAATACGAAACACTATTAAAAAGTGATAAAAAAAATACTATGGGTGTTATTAGTCAAAAGACAGCAGATCAAATTTTTAGAGATATTAATATTGAAATAAATGGGTTCTATTTAATGAATGTCTTAGCATATTGGTCTTTAAGAGTAGGTGGTTTTATGGCTTGGAACAAACACCGTAAAGTGAACGCAAAAATAAAATAATGTTTCAATTAAAGATAGCATTGTTGATTATCATGCTTGCAGGTGCAGGTGGTGGTTATCTGTATGTTAATAAACTACAAAAAGACAATGCTATTTTAAAAACAAATCAAATTAAATTAGAAACTGCTGTTGAAGAAAGTAATCAAGTTATTGAACAACAAACAAAAGACTTGAAACAAATAAGAACTACACTTAAAACAATAGATGAGCAAAATGCTAAACTAAAAGCAGATAGGGATTCATTGAATAATAGATTAAGTAAACATGACATAGGCAATCTTGCAGAAAACAAACCTGGTCTAGTAGAAAAAATTATTAATAAAGCAAGTAATAGTGCTACTAGATGTATGGAAATTGCAAGTGGTAGTCCACTAACAGAGGGGGAATTAAATGATACGCCAAATAGGGAATGTCCTAGCTTTTGGTCTAATAGCAATACTGTTAAGTAGTTGTGCTTCTAGTGTAAAAGAAATCACTAGTTATAAGATTGAAAAGAAAAAAGAACCTCTGAATTTAGATATGCCTATACCATTAGAGTTGGAAGGTGTTGAATGGATTATTATTACTAAAGATAACGCTAATGAAGTATTTGAAAAAGTAAAGAACAATAAGAACGGTGACTATGCTTTGTTTGCAATTACAGATGAGGGGTATGAAAAACTTGCTTTGAATTTTACTGATATAAGAAATAAATTAGCAGAACAAAGACAGATTATTTTATCATACAAAGAGTACTATGAGAAAGAATAGTCATGCCAGACCTAGAACAAATTAAAACAGAAATAGCATTACTTAAAAAAGACGCCAAGACAGGTGAGCTTATTCATTTACGATTAGAATCAACAATAGAAAAACTTACAGAAATTACTGTATCTTTAAAAAGTATGTTGATTCAACAACAAACAAAGTTAGAACGAGCGGAACAAGTAGATGAAGATATCTTTATTACATTAGAATCTCGAAGAAAAGAATGGGATAAAGACCTTAAAGAATTACATTCTAGAATAACTACCAATAGTAGAGAACTAAGAGAACATCAAATACAGTCTGAAAGTAAAATGCTCAATGAGATTAGAGCTGTTAGAACTCAATTATCCGAAAGAGTTGGTGTATTAGAGAAGTGGAGATGGATCATTATCGGAGGGTCGATTATAATCGGTCTTATGATGTCTAATCCTGACAGTATATTATTTGATATATTTTAGTTAATTGCTTGACTTTTCCGCTTGTTAGTGTTATAATGTGTTTATGTCGTATATTGATGTTAAATATCTCAATCTCCTATCAACAAGACTAGAAAAATTTAAAAAAAAATCAGATAATCTTTACAATTTTAGATGTCCCCATTGTGGTGATTCTAAAAAATCATCTTCAAAAGCAAGAGGTTTTGTTTATGAAAAAAAGAATGATATGTTTTTTAAATGCCATAATTGTGGTATGGGTCAGACGCTTGGTAATCTGATTAAACATCTTGACCCTAATATGCATAAAGAATATATCTTTGATAGATTTAAAGGTGGCAAAATACAAGAAGAAAAACCTCAATTTGATTTTACACCATCTAAAGTTATACAAAAGAAAAGTAGATATGATAATCTATTAGGTGAATTGACACCTTTTGATAAATTAGTTATTACACACCCAGCAAAAAAGTTTGTCTTTGATAGATTTATTCCTAAAAATCATTATGATAAGTTTTATTTTTGTCCTAAGTTTTATGAATGGACTAATGAAATTATACCCAACAAATTTCCGTCTTTACAATATGACCACCCAAGAGTTGTAATACCTTTCTATGATAGAACAGGTAAATTTTTTGCATTTCAAGGTCGTTCTTTTGGTAAAGAATTGCCAAAATATATTACAATTAAGTTTGACGATACAAAAGATAAGATTTATGGTCTTGATAGAGTAGATTTAAATAAACCTATAATGATAACTGAAGGACCTATTGATAGTTTGTTTTTAGATAACGCTATTGCTCTTGCAGGTGCAGATGCTAACATAAAAATTAACCATGAACAATGTACAATGATATTTGATAATGAACCTAGAAACAGAGAAATTATAGATCGTATGATTAAAATTGTTGATAAAAAATTTAATTTGGTTGTGTGGCCAAAATCGTTGAAACATAAAGATATTAACGACATGATAATTGCAGGAAAAAGTAAACTAGAGGTGCAAACTCTTATAAGTAATAACACATATTGCGGACTAACAGCACTACAATACATTAACAATTGGAAGAAGGTATAAATGGTAACAGAATCGAACTTGTATGTAACTAAGCGTGGAGATAAGGGAAAAGAATCATTAAACATTGATAAAATTCATTCAATGGTTGGGTATGCAACAGAGGGTATTACAGGTGTTAGTGCTTCTCATGTAGAAATGAATAGTGGTATACAATTCTTTGATGGTATTAATACAGAGGATATACAACAGATTTTGATTAAGTCTGCTAATGACTTAATAAGTTTAGAAAGTCCTAACTATCAGTTTGTCGCAGCTCGATTATTATTATTCTCTCTAAGAAAAAAATTATTTCATAGACTATGGGAACATCCTAAATTTTTAGACCACATCAAAAAATGTGTTGATGAGGGTGTGTATGATAAAGCAATATTAACCAATTATACTGAATCTGAAATTGATAGAATGAATATGTGGATTGAGCATGAACGAGATTATAATTTTACCTATGCAGGTATAAGACAAGTTATGGATAAGTACCTTGTACAAGACAGAAGTACAGGTGATATTTTTGAAACACCTCAATTTATGTATATGATGATATCAGCAACATTATTTGCTGAATACCCAAAAGAAAGTAGATTACAATATGTTAAAAAATACTATGACGCCATTAGTAAATTCAAGATCAACATTCCTACACCTGTTATGGCAGGTGTTCGTACTCCTCTTAGACAGTTTGCGTCTTGCGTTCTGGTTGATAGTGATGATACTCTTCCTAGTATTTTTAGCTCCGATATGGCTATTGGTAACTATGTTGCCCAAAGGGCGGGCATCGGAATCAATGCTGGAAGAATTAGAGGAATTAATTCAAGGATTCGTGGTGGAGAAATCCAACATACTGGTGTTATTCCTTTCCTTAAAAAGTTTGAAGCAACAGTTAGATGTTGCACCCAAAACGGAGTTAGAGGGGGGTCAGCTACAGTTCACTTTCCAATTTGGCATCAAGAAATAGAAGATATATTAGTCTTAAAAAACAATAAAGGGTCAGAAGATAATAGAGTACGAAAGTTAGACTATTCTATACAAATATCTAAACTATTCTATGAAAGATTTATTAGAGATGAAGAAATTACTTTATTCTCACCACATGAATGTAAAGACTTATACGAAGCATTTGGTATGCCAGAGTTTGATGAGTTATATGAGAAGTATGAAAGAAAAACATCTATCAGTAAAAAGAAAATAAGAGCACAAACTTTGTTTATGGATTTATTAAAAGAAAGAGCAGAAACAGGTCGTATTTACATTATGAATATTGACCATTGTAATACTCACAGTTCATTTAAAGATAAAGTTTATATGTCAAACCTTTGTGTATCAGGAGATACTAGTA
>Ga0222670_1000278_pt1 | contig 23124 bp, 33 predicted proteins | sample AntAcemetagen732_FD_181148 | JGI IMG/M metagenome (GOLD analysis project Ga0222670, IMG submission 181148) | Saline water microbial communities from Ace Lake, Antarctica - #732 | ecosystem: Environmental > Aquatic > Non-marine Saline and Alkaline > Saline | place: Antarctica: Ace Lake... | reverse complement strand
TTAGTAATGGGACTCAAAAACATCATTGTGGCCTTGGACAACCGAGTGCAAACCATGAACAATGACCTAGTTAAGATTGATACACTGCTGTCATACATTCAAGGTGTTAAACCTAACGTGGATAGATTGGCTGCAAATGAAGGAAAAGATGATGCTCGTCGCGACTGATTATAGAACGCAAAAACGATGCGTAAATGATAAATATAGTATGGAACAGAAATACTATGTATATGAATGGCTTAGAGAGGACGGCACTCCTTACTATATTGGCAAAGGTGAAGGATTTAGAGCATATTGCAAAAGGCCATATAAACCTAAAGACAAAAATAGGATAAACATTATTAAAGATAATCTTACAGAACAAGAAGCGTGGAACTTAGAAATAGATCTAATTGCTAAGTATGGAAGAAAAGATTTGGGCGCCGGTATATTAAAAAATAAAACAGAAGGCGGCGAAGGCGGATCAAAGTCTCCAGAAACAAGAGCAAAATTATCCAAAGCAAACAAAGATAAAGTGCCGTGGAATAAAGGACTTACTACTAAAACAGATATGCGAGTAAAAAGAAATGCTCAGTCTAAGAAAGGACAAAAATTTAGTCCAGAAGCACTAAAAAATATGTCCGGTTACAAAGTTTCTGAAGAGGGCAAAAAAAGAATGAGTGAAGGACAAAAAGGAAAAACATATCCTAAAAAAGTTTGCCCTGTTTGTAATAAAGAGTTTTCGACTAATGTTTTTAATAAACATTACGCAACACACGAGAGGGCAAAGTAATGGATCAAGCATTAGTAGACGCTATTAATCAATACGGCTTTCCGATCATTGCCGCTATAGGTCTTGCATATTTCGTGTATGCGGTTTGGTTATGGGTGACCAAAGAGATCAAACCTGTTGTGAGTGAGGCAAATACGACTCTGATTGCTCTGATCGATCGTATTCGCATGCTGGACAACGACATGATCAGACTCAATACCAAACTGCAAATGATCCTGGAACAACAGGAAAAAATTAAGAAAAACAACAAGTCGTAATCAAGTCTTTTAATATACTGCTATATAAATATCTGTAAACTTAGGCTAGCCTAAACTTTTGAAAGAACTTAGAAAAAATGGAAAAAACAGAACTCACACACGGCATGTGGTCTATGATAAAAGGTGTTTACAGCAAAAATCGTGGTTCGATATTAAGAACTATAATCTACACATTTGGTCACTTCTTAATTGCAATCACCTGTTTGATGTTAATTGCTGACGTATCTTTTGGCGTAGCAGTCACTGATGCAATAGTAGAGCCACTTGCAAATTCAGTTTGGTACTTTGTACTGGATAAATGGTGGGCATCAAAAGTTACCAACAAAAAAACCGCATAAAACTTAGACAATTCTAAGGGTTCACAGCAAGGCCCTCCAGTTTACCCGTTGACATAATCTTTTTAACATCATACAATAGACACATGCACTTGATGATAGATTTAGAAACACTGGCCACGACACCTGATGCCGCAATATTGACTATTGGAGCATGTACATTTGATCCAAAAGGCAGTGAAATTTGCACACAATTTTATGAACGTATTGAGTTAGAAACACAAGAACCATTAGATAGACACATAGACAACAGTACCCTAGAATGGTGGGGTAAACAGGACAAACAGATTCAAGAAGATGCATTTGGAGAAGGTGGTCGTATTACAATCCAAGAAGCAATGAAAAAACTTTACACATTTGGGTTAGGTACCTCAAACGTTTGGAGCCATGGCTCTGTATTTGATGTTGTGATTATTGAAAACATTTGTAGACAACTGCAACAGGCAGTGACATGGAAGTTTTGGGATGTCAGAGACACAAGGACACTGTTTGATCTTGCAGGGGTTTCGGTAAATGTGCAAGGCAAACACAATGCTCTAACCGATGCAGTAGCACAAGCAAAATCAGTGCAAGAGTCCTACAAAAACCTAAACATTAAGTAGTATGTATGAATGATACACTGTGTATATTGCCTTTTATCAGTTTAGATCGAAACGCAGACAGCACTAATATTCCTCCTGCTCCTTGTTGTTTGTATCAAGCACAATCAAAAACTGCTGAAACATTTGAACAATATTGGCATAGCGATGAAATAGTCAGTGTTCGTTCACAGATGCTACAAGGTAAACAACCCAAAGGCTGTTGGAAATGTTTTCATGAAGAAAGTTTAGGAAAAACATCAATGCGCCAATCTGTAAACAGTGGGCGTTTGGACGCACATAAAACTTCTTTGAACACACACCCTGATCATCCAGTACAGGTAAAAATGTTAGCAGGGGCCACCTGTAATCTTGCTTGTAGAATGTGTGTAGGACATGTAAGTTCTAAAGTTAATACGGTATGGCAAGCCATAGGAAGACCTAGTCAAGATCCTTACAAGTATGATCAACAAGCAGACCAGTACATAAGAAACAACGCACAACACATTGCTTACATAGATTTAATGGGTGGGGAACCTCTGTATCATAAAAAATTAATTGCACTGTTAAAATTTTTAGTGGACAGCAACAATGCCAATCATATAACGTTGTATCTGACAACAAATGGAATGTTGATCAAAGATGAAATAAAAAATTTACTACTTAAATTTAAAAAAGTAGTCTCAATCTTTAGTTTGGATGGTGTGGGTGTTGTGCATGAATACATTAGACCAGGAAGTGAATGGCAAACAATAATTGACAACATGTCAACTCTTCGTCTATTTGACAATATAGATGTTCTTGTTCAGCCAACTATTTCAGTGCTGAACATTTTGAGATTACCGGAATTAGATCAATGGTGTAAGGATAACAACTATCACATGACTCAGAAGTGTCTTGTGCATAATCCTATTGAATTACACCCAAAACAATTGCCTATAGAGTTGAGAGAAAAAGTACATTCTGATTACAAAAAATTCTTAGAAACTAAAACTTATCCCGCACTAGGATTTATAAAACAACTGGATGAGCATTGGGGTACCAATATTAAAACAGCAATGCCTGAATGGGATTTTGAAACAGCCGATCAACTGGAAAATGATTTAGTCACTTACGAAAAAGTACAAGAATTTTTAAACAATGAATAGATTAGAATTTTTGAGAGAGTGTGCAATTTTAATCAGTAGTGCTCAATCATATGGCAAAGCACCCAAAGGAGAAAGTGTATGGAGTATTTTTGATCCCGATTTTACAGGTGTATTGAATTTTGCAAATAACATTTTTGCAGAGACGAGGTCAGTACTAAACAAGGACTTCGAAGTTCCGCCTAACAATTACACATGGAACGACAATAAAAAACTAGGTGATGCGTTGTCTGATTGGATAGTATCTAAATGTAACACGCAAGGATTTGACTGGCAAGTTGTAAATCATACACAAAGAACACTAATAGAATGTGTTGCAAGAAACTATGATAAAACTGTTTGGATACCGGCAGAATCATACTGGCAACAAGACTATCTCAGTGCCTATCATAAGGATGTGAGAGTGTATGAAAGTTATGACCAAATCACCAAAGACTCTGTCTTGATAATCGATCTTCCAACTAGAGGCAGTCTACAGATAGCACAAGACATTGATCAACTGTTTGATATTTGCGATGCAAAAAACGTGCAAGTTACTTTGGATTTTACTTTTCTATTGATATCAAAATCTTACTCTATAAATGTTGATAGAGAATGTGTAAAATGCATCAACATAGGTTTTAGTAAACTGTGGCCTTTGGTAGCACATGGGTATACCATTGCAGGTTACAAACAAGACTTTGGCCCGCATAAAGACCATTACAACTTGCAAAAAGGAGTATGCAATCAATTGATTCAACTGATGCACACATATCCCTTACAATCTTATGTCAAAGACTTAGAAAATAAACAGATCAAATGGTGTAATTTTTTAGATCTAGAACCAGGCGACTGTGTGCTTCATGCTATTGCTCCTGCAGAATTAAGTTTGTACTGGACGCACCAGTATTGGAATGCTAATCCTCAACTTGAAGAAAAACAAATTTGTTTATCTACTCTGTTTGAAAACGAAGACATGATCAAACGTTATTTTAATATAGACCTATCTGGAAGGTTTTATGATATTTAAAATTAATTTACAAGAACCAAGAGACAATATCTTTGACCAAGGATGGCAGTTTGCAAATGATGTGTACACCAAGTCAGATCTCAAAATAAATTTACAAACAAAAACCATTGATATAGATCGCTGGCATTTGCCTTTGTACAAAAATGGATATTGTCTGTCTACATTTCCTTTTGAAGGCTTTGCACTGATTCCATATGATCATGATATGCACAGCAACTATCTACCAAACGAACACATTGAGTTACAAGAAGGCAGTATTACTGTAGATGAGTATTGTGAACAGGTGATAACCACTGTCAAACAAAATCTAATCAAAGGACCTTACGTACTTGCAGACAGCAAAGGTGTCGACTGCACTATGATTAGAGCAATAATGGATTACTATAATATAAAGTACTCCACTTTCAATTACAATCTGCGTGAAACAGATGCAGATGATTTTTATCAACACATGCAAAGTTTACACTGGGGATTCAATCAGACGCCTTACTTTAGCGGATCTACACAATTAGTGACTGGCATGTATGGCGATGAATACATGTTGAGAAATCCTAAGTATGTGCAATGGCATTTGAATCAATGTGACTTGGATGCAGAATATACTAAACAACCCAACTGCTACATGTATAAATTTTATCAACATGGATATAAAGTAAAAATTAAGAAACAACGCACTAATCCTCAATACTTGCAAGTGATACTGAACGACTATCAGTTATGGTCACACAATCTTGTGGATGTAATTAATCCAATCAAAGACAAAGAGATATTGTTAAAAGGATTACAACTTGATCAAGACACAATTATTAAACAGGTGACTGATGCATGGGTGAGTAAAAAAATTATTAAAATGTGTAATCCTAAACTACTATCTGATTTAGATCCATACAAAAATCAGAGTGATGCAGTCTTTTTGAGTGACTTATAGTCTTACCGGCACTATAATACACACATAAGGAGATATATTAATATGTCAACAACTGATGAAATGAAAGAACAATACGATGTGTTCGTAGCAGAAAATGATAAGTTTGTAGAAAAGGGTGTGAAAGCATCTGCCACTAGGGCAAGAAAAGCACTACAAGAACTTGGCAAACTTATTAAAGCAAGAAGAAAAGAAATAATCGAAGAAAAAGCATCAGCAACTCCTAAATAGATGGACTTGCACGGCCTGACTCTTGATCAATCTTATAACAGAGTGAAGGATGCTTTTCGAGACTGTTATTCTAAAGGCATTACAAAACTTAAGGTGATCACGGGTCGGTCCGGGGAAATATGTAGACAGTTTCCCATATGGGCAGAACTTGACGAACATGTAAAATATGTTAAACTAAATGAGGACAAAGGATCATTCTTCGTAACAATAAAAAATGGACAACAAAGAAAAAGCACTTTTAAGGGTGACTGACCCTGAAAAATATCAAGAAGTTTTAGCACGTGAAGCCATCCTTAAAAGGATGATGTTTCCGAAACTTTTCTCTAACGAGAATTTTGAAGGCGAATATGTTGCTAGATTGTATGACGCATTTGAAAAAGACAAATTATATGTAGTTGAGCCTGATGGCAGTTATTATGCAGGAAAAATAACCAAAAAAAAAGTATACAAGAAAATTAAAAATGATGTTGGAAGACCCAACGGCGGAATATGGGTAAACTACTACGAATTAGCAGATGGAAGATTTTTTAATAACTCCGGTTGGCAATGTGAAAAACCAAAAGAAGATACTGCCCCGGTTGACGAAAACAAAGAGGAGTAATATAGTATGGATATGAGTTTAGTACCAGTAGTAATAGAACAAACAAGCAAAGGCGAAAGAAGTTATGACATATTTTCTCGTTTACTAAAAGAAAGAATAATTTTTTTGACAGGTGGCATCGACGATAGCACTGCGGCAATTGTGTCAGCACAACTATTGTTTTTAGAATCACAAGCATCTGACAAAGATGTTTTTATGTACATCAACTCACCAGGAGGACTGGTCACAGCCGGTATGGCCATATATGATACTATGCAATTTGTTAAATGTGACATATCAACTTTGGTCATTGGACAAGCCTGCTCAGCAGGATCTTTGTTAGCAATGGCCGGAACCAAAGGTAAAAGATATGCACTTAAAAATTCACGCATTATGATTCACCAGCCTTCTGGCGGTTATTCAGGACAAGCAACTGATATCTTGATACACGCAGAAGAAATATCAAAAATTAAGAAACGTCTAAATCAAATGTATGCTGATCACACAGGACAACCTATCGAAGTTGTTAATACTGCAATGGAGCGTGACAACTACATGAGCACAGAAGAAGCACACAAATTCGGTCTTGTGGATAAAATAATAACACATAGATCAGATGTCGAACCTACTTAATAAGTAACACGTCATCAGATGTTAAGACCAGTTAATATATTTTTAATTTTTTGCATTGTGGCATCAAGGCTGTTGCCACATCCACCTAATTTTACTCCTGTAATTGCCATCTTTATGATGAGCAGTACCATTAGTTTGGTGCCTTGCTTAATTGCATACATGATCACAGACGCAATAATAGGCTGGCATCCATATCTATTGTGGGTGTACTCCAGTTTACTTCTTATAGGTTTGTTTAAATCTAATGTGTTAGCATCGTGCATCGTGTTTTTTGTTGTCACTAATTTTGCTGTATGGTTTGGTTCTTCCTACTATACACAAGATCTCTTAGGACTCATTACATGCTACGTAATGGCCATCCCATTTTTCCTATCAACACTTGCTTCAACCTATATTTTTTATCATATGTTGACAGCCTTCACAAATATCAATATAATTAGACGTACAAGTATTCTAAAAGCATAGTGGGAAAGTGACGTGAAATTCGTCCACATTACTTGATACGGTTATAGTCCGAATGCCACCTAGGGTATAAAACAAGAGCAAGGAGACTCAATGACTAAACTACTCACCATTATTTTTACTCTAAGCACTGCACTGTTATATGCAAAACCATTAGAGATCTATCTACCAATCATGAGTATTCTGCCAAGCGAACAAAGTTTATCGACTGTGAATGTCGAAACTGTGCAGGCAGATTCATATCAAAACAAAAAGATTATTGGCGATGTGTTGAACAAAAGTGCATCATTCCAATCAGTGCGTTCAGGCCCGCTAGGACAGAACACATCTGTGTTTACCAGAGGAGCAAATTCTAACCACACATTGTTTTTAATTAATGGATCACCCATCACTGATCACTCAACCACAAATGGACTTTTCGATGCAGGAGTTGATCCTGTCACATATTCCAGTTCCGTTGATTTGTACAAAGGTGGGCAAGGCACACTGTTTGGCCCTAATGCAGTTGCTGGCGCAGTTAATATCAACACTGGTGTGAGTTTTCACAACGAAGCAGAAGTAACTTATGGCTCCAACAACACCACTGGTGGGTCAGTGACTCTGTCCAATTCATTAGGATCGGGCAATCATAACTTTACCATAAACACATTTAAAGAAAAGTCCGATGGCATATCAATCTATCAGAACGGTGCAGAGCCAGATGGATATGATTACAGCACTATTAACTTGAACAGTTTACACTATCTCGGCAACACCGTGGTCAACACAACAATTTTAAAAAGAGATGCGGATGCTGATCTGGATGGTGCCAATGCTGACGACACAGACTACACTTCTGATGCAAAATTTTATTTTTATCAAACAAGAATAGACAATCCAAATTTTAATCTGGTGTTGGACACAAACACACATGACCGGGAATATGTGAACGGCACAGAGATAGACTCTTATGATTCTTCAACTAAGCACATGCGTCTTTCTCACACAAACAATCTAGGACCGATTGATTTTACTGTGGGCACTGATCTCAGCACCTACTCTGCTAAATTTGATAACAAAGGATCATACAATTCATCTGTGGATAAGTCTGCGAAAAACATTGCTGGATTTGTAAATTTTGATATCAATCATAACAGTTGGTTAATGAACGCAGGAGTAAGAAGAGATGACAACAGTCTACACAGTTCAGTCAACACCTACAGATTTGGGGTTGGTTACAGAGCAAATGATATCATCACTCTTACTGCTGGAACCAACACAGGTTTCAAAGCACCTTCTCTGTATGAAATGTATGGCGCAGACAACTATGGTTACACAGGCAATGCAAATCTCACTGAAGAAAAAAGTGTAACTTATGAAACTGGAATCAAAACCAAAGTTGAAGAGTTTGAAAGTCAGTTTAACATTTTCACTACCAGAGTGAGTGATCAAATTAAATATGACAATTCAGCCTACAGCAATGACACTGATGGTGCTCATGTAACCAAAGGTTGGGAATTTTCGTCAACACAGTCCGATGATAACACACAACTCAGTATATCTGTAACAGGCTTGTCTGTACAAGACTCTGCTAAGAATGAAGTTACTAGACGACCAAAACTTTCTTCATACGTGGGCATTGAACAGAATATTAATGAAAAACTTACTCTGTGGGGTACATATAATTTCTACGGTAATCACAAAGACATACACCCAACAACCTATGCCACTGTGGATATGGAGTACCAAACTACACTAGATGCAGGATTTGGCTACACAGTGAATGAAGATGTTGTAGTAAACGGCACACTAACAAATATTGGTGATCTTGAGTACGAAAGACCATATGGTTACAATCAGGATGGACCTGCGTTTAATATCAGTATAAAGTATTTGTTCTGATGTCCTATACCAGAACAAAACATACTTCAAAAATGCATCACTAATTAAATATTAGCATGGCAGAATTTTATCCAAATATCTTAACAGAAGAAGAGCGTAAGATTCTAAGAAATTATCTTGACGTAGACGACAATAGATCTGATTTTAGACCGGACGTAAAAAGTAAACACCCTAGGTGGAACGATGAAAATTGGCCCAAAGATGTACTAGAACGTGCTCTATATAGAATTATGCCCAACGGATTTGAAATTGAAGAAATTACCTTTAGAAACGATAAAATTGCACTAAAGCCGCATACCGACAATGGTAGTCTGCCGGGCACTCAAGGCAAAACTGTGATGTTTTTGCTAGATGCTGATCCTATTGCACACACTATAACTTTTAACAATTATTGGACTGGTTGGGAACCAATGGGTGTATTTTTCACAAGACAGGATTGGAGTCCTTTTACATATAAACTGCCTAATAAAAATAGCGACTACACAAAAGTTAACGACATAAGAGAACTGCTTGAGCAATGTAAGCAAGATCCATGCAGTGTTGAAGATTTTGTAGTTAATGAACAATTTATGCAAGAGTTGCAATCTTTAATCGACAAAAGATCATTAGATAGACTTCCGTTTGCCGATCAAACCAAAAAAACAGGATACATACAACCTGGACCAAGAAGAAACAACTACGAAACACTTACAAATTATACATCAGATGCAAAGTTTGATCCAGAGATACACAAGCAGTATCTTAGCGATATTGATATTGAAGATTTGCATGGTTTAGAAATTGACAACATCTTTGAATGGCAAGAGCGAGCAAGTATTGTGTTTGATCGAGATCAACTACATTGCTCTAGTAGTTGTCATCGAGAAAAATCATTTGTGACAATATTTTGTCACGAACTTTCTAATGTCCTATAACGTTTACGTGCTTGGTAACGGCAAATCTAGAGAGACAGTTGATCTAAACAAACTGGATGGCATTGTGATAGGGTGTAATGCCATCCATAGAGAATATACACCAGACATATTGTGTTGTGCTGATGAGCGTATGGTTGTAGAAGCCAAAGCAAATAATTTTCCAAATGACATCTATACCAGATCAAAATGGCATGCTGGTCATGGAGTCAAAGCATTTCCTGATTTACCTTATGAAGGTGACAAAAAATTTGATGATCCCTGGCATTGGAACACAGGGCCACACGCAATCAACTTGGCTTGTACGCTGGATCCCATGCATACCACAATACATCTGTATGGTTTTGACTTTGTACAAAATAAGTTGTATGAAAACATGTATGCAGGCACAAAAAACTATGATTATAAAACAATAGATCCAACTCATTGGTATTACCAATTAGGTATGCTGTACAAAAGTCACAGAGATCTCGACTTTGTTTGGCACGCACCCAAACACTTTACTTGTCCACAAGAATGGTTTGATCATTCCAACTTTAGTCACTCGATAATACTATAAATATGAGTATGGCACGTGAACAAGCAGTTACGGTCTACTGGGATGATCATCTCAAGGGACACGCTTTTATTTTTCGCAAACCGAATTCTCATAAAATAGTTGTTTCTGATGGGGTGTATGACGATGCCAAAGATGCAGAAACTTCTGCTTGGTTGTGCTGTTTTGCAACAACAGAAGAATTAGACATGGCAAATTTCGAACCAAATCTTCACAGTAGAGTACGTCTTCTGTCTTGAAGATAGTTTTTACAAACTTATACAACTTTTAAATAGGCAGACAATCACAACTACTATAACTTAAAATACACTGTAATACATATCTTAGTAGATTTAAAATCTAAACAGTGTATACACAAAACAAGGAGAATAATAATATGAAGAAACTACTTTTAGTAGGTTTAATAACAGCCGGATTCACATTCAATGTGACTGCGGCAGAGATAGACGTGTACGGATCGATCAATTATATGGTTACCAATAATGACGACACTACAGGCACATCAGTTACGAAAGCCGAAAACAATGGATCATTAATCGGTGTAAACCTTTCGGAAACACTTTCTGAAGACTCTGGCATCACAGGATTCGCAACATTAGAAGTTGGCATTGACGCCGACGATGCAGGATCAGATACTTTTGATTCAAGACTCGCTTTTGTGGGTGTTGACCTAGGCACTCTGGGTGCAGTATCGGCTGGTAGACAATCTCATCCAAATGATGGCATTGCTAAAACTGGTGTATTCAATGAGTTTGGAAACTCTGCTGTATTCACATACGGTAGTAGATCATCTAACTCAGCGAAATACGAGAATGCAGTGGGACCAATCTCACTAAGTTCAATGATAATCGTAGACGGTTCATCTGGCAAAGATGGAATTGACGTGCTAGATTACAGTGCTGGTATGGACGTTGGTCCATTAGCAGTATCTGCCGGTATAGCAACTGACAATGTAAACGAAATATCATATCAAGTGGCATCTGCAGGCATGGACTTTAACGGTATTGCACTAAACGGCACATATTCCGTTCAAGACAATTCTGGAACAACTGCTGACCTAACAGGTATGGAAGCAACTGCTTCTTTTGCATTAGGAGATAACACAGCACATGTAGGTTGGGGTGACAAAGAAGGCACAGCAACATACATGACATATGGTATTGAAAGAGACTTTACTGATGCTCTAAAAGGTTATGCTGAATTTCAGCAAACTGACAACGAAGGAACAACAGTCGACACAGACCAAATGGCAGTTGGAATGAAATTTTCATTCTAATAATTCTACACAATCGGGGGATTTATTCCCCCGGTTGACTCTACCAAATTCCACATATATTATAAGAGTATGCTCGAACTATACAAATAATGTTTGATATATCTGAATTAGAATCAATTGAATTTGAACTGGCCAACAAGTGTAATGCTCGTTGTCCGCAGTGTCCAAGATATTCTCGAGGCAAACTGATACCAGGACTTAACAAACATGAACTAAGTCTTCAAGATATTACAAGTTCGATCAGCACAGTCACAATCAGCAAACTGAAAGAAGTTATATTCAAAGGCACCACAGGTGATCCTATCATTGCCAAAGATTTTATTCCCATCCTAGAATATTTTAAACAACACAATCCTAATATTAAAGTTTGGATTGCAACCAATGGCGCCCTGCACAATGTAGCGTATTGGCAAACTCTCGCAAACATTCTAGATGCACAGGACAAAATTGTGTTTGGCATCGATGGATTAAAAGATACACACAGTGTCTATAGAGTGGGCACAGACTTTGAAACTGTGATGGCAAATGCCACAGCATTTATCCAAGCAGGTGGTAATGCTCATTGGCAGTTTATAAAATTTGCACACAACGAACATCAATGGAGTATATGTGAAGACATGAGCCGTCAGTTAGGGTTCAGTAATTTTATTACTCTCCACTCTGACAGAAACTTCGAAGAAACACATCTGAATCCTCCACTTGATCATCACCTAAAGACTCCAACTGGCTGTGTCAGTTGCATGAGTGCAAATAAACGTGAAGTTTTTATCTATGCTGACGGGACTGTGTATCCGTGTTGCTACCTTGGAGGAATACACGCATGGTCAAGAAACACCACAGCAGAATCAGATTATTCGATGTTGACCAAACTTACAGACCCTACACAGATGATTATCCCTACACACAGTTTAGAAAATATTATACAGTCTGATCAACATCAAAATTTTGCTAAAATATTTGAAACTCCATTGAGACCTTGTGTAAAATATTGTTCTCATTAAACATAGGTTGACATATATCAACTCTGCTGTATTATAAGTGTATGAATGAGCCATATACAATTATCCAAGAATTAGAGTCTGACAACTCAAGACTGTTCAAAGAAGAAATCATTGCTAGAGAAATGAATGCAGGTAACACTGAGTTCTTCAACGGACTGCGAATTGCATTAGACAAACTGCACACATTCGGAGTAAAAATTATAGAAGTCTGTCCCAGCAGTGGGCCTGGGATACACAATCCGGAAATTTTTTATTCAATAGCAGAAAAATTAAACAAACGAAACCTCACTGGACATGCCGCCAGAGATGCAATAAACGATCTGATGAATATATCAACACAGGCTCAATGGAATCTTTGGTACAGAAGAATCCTTATCAAAGATCTCAGATGTGGGGTTACTGAAAAAACTGTCAACAACGTAGCAAAGAAATTAAAAATGCCACAGTATCAGATTCCTGTGTTTGAATGTATGTTGGCACATGATTCTGCTAATCATGCAAACAAGATGCATGGCGAAAAGTTTATTGACTATAAACTGGATGGTGTTCGTGTGTTGGCTTTTATTGATCCTAAAAAATCCACAGTGAACATGTACACAAGGAATGGCAAACAACTTGTTAACTTTAAGCATGTTGAACAAGAAATAGCAGAAAAACTGATGGGTGGATTTGATGAACCAGTCATCCTTGATGGCGAGATGGTTTCTAAATCCTTCCAAGCACTGATGAAACAGGTACATCGCAAAGACAATGTGAATGCTATTGATGCCAAGTTTGCAATTTTTGATATTATTACTTTGGCAGAATTTAGAGCAGGCAAAAGTGTTGCTGACTGTAGAACAAGAAATCAAATGATACAAAACTTGTTTAGACCAGTAGCATCACACACAGGGTTTGAATATATTTTTCCTTTGGAGAAACATTTGGTAGACTTGAACACACCTATTGGATACAGTCAATATCTACAATTCAACAAGGAAGCAATTGCAAATGGATTTGAAGGAGTAATGATTAAAGATCCTGATGCTCCTTATGAATGTAAAAGATCACATCATATGCTAAAAGCAAAACCATTTATTGAAGTGACTCTTGATATAGTTGATATAGAAGAAGGTACAGGTCGTAATCAAGGCAGACTGGGTGCATTTGTTTGTAATGGTACCGACGATGGTAAAGATATACGAGTCAATGTCGGTTCAGGTTTTTCTGATGCACAAAGAGACGAATTTTGGGCAGATAGAGATAAATTACTTCACCAACTGGTTGAAGTGCGTGGCGATGCAGTCACACAGAACCAAGACGGCACGTATTCAATTAGATTCCCCAGATTTAAAACATTTAGAGGATTCGCACAAGGAGAAAAAGTATGAAGCACAAAGAGTCTATTAATGATTTGTTAATAGAAAATGAAATAACAATAGAACCAATTAACGAAAAATTAGACGATAAGATAGCAAAACTTAATAGTTCTAGGGTTTATAAAAAAATTACACCTAAGGGAGATTTGTCGTGGTACATTAAGTGGGCGGCGAGTTTTTTTATTCTTGTTGCTGTTGCGGCAAGAAGTGTAGGCACAATACCTCTTATAGACCTATGGTTTAGTTTAATAGGAACAACAGGATGGTTTTGGGTAGGTATGCTTTGGCATGACAGAGCCCTTACTATGCTAAACGCAACATTAACAACATTATTAGTCGCAGGACTATTTCAACATTATTTCGGAGGAGTACTAGTTTAATGTTAATACCAGAAAGAATCTATGTTCCTAGTGAACACACCGAATCCCCTAAAGGGATAACACCTGCCCCAAAAGACCCAAGCAAGGGACATTTTTATGTCAGTTTGGTTAAATCGTTTTTAAGAATAGGCGCCGGAGGATCACTCCTCTATGGCAGTCTTTTGGTAGCAGGTATCTTATTCATAGTTGCTGAATTACTAGGTATATTGGAGGAACTTGTATAGTGCTAAAAAATTATCAAGGTAAAGAAGGAGAAAAAATATGAGAGAATGGATATATGATTCATACCATGGCGTAATGAATCTTAAGTATAATCCCCTTAGGCACGTGCCTGATGAGGGACTAAGACATGCGGCCATGCAGATACTAGCATGGATGTGGTGCATTATGTTTTCACTGTACTGGGGTTCCTTTTTTGTTTTTGGGATTTCGGCAGTTGGACATATCGCTTTTATAATTGCACTTTCTATAACAATAATAACTTTTAAAAAAGCAGAAAGTTTTAAAGCAGAAAGTTTTAAACACCCTAATGGAACTTTTGATTACGAAAAAGCACAGGGCAGATATGAGGATATATGGTAAAATATGAGTAAAGAAGATGCAATAGAGTTTAACGGAATAGTAACAGAACTACTACCAGAAGCAAGAGCAAGAGTAAAACTAGACAACGGTCACACTATTATCGCATACACTTCTGGCAAACTAAAAAAATTCAAAATTAGAATGTTGGAAGGAGATCATGTCACTGTAGAAATGACCCCTTATGATCTAACCAAAGGAAGAATTACACACAGAGGAAAAAAGAAAAGTAATGGCTAAAATACTTAATTTTCCTGGCCAAGAAGACCTAAAACAAGAGCAACAAAAGTGGAGTAAAACAGATGGCCAAGTGATCGACGCTATTGAATTGCTTCTTGAATATGCATATGAATGCAGTAACAATCTAGATCTTGTATTAGACTCACGTGAACTAGGTGAGTTAATTAAAATACTTCATATATTTTTTGGCAAACTGAATGACGTTAACCCTTCATATTTGGATTGGGAAAAAACTATTGATATCAGTCAATTGTACAATGACAAGGGATATCTTGTTTCAGTTGACAAAGACGAAGAATAGTTTATAATAAGATTATGACAATGCATTTAGTAGGCCCTGCGTTGAGTATGAACTCCACACGTAAAAGAAAAACAAGAGGACTAACACAAAGAGATCGCAATGCCCAAAAAGAACACAACAAATATTTGAAATCTTTGGGAGTAGACATAGGCAAAAGTAAAAAAGATTTTGTTGCTTTTTATAATCGCAATGATGAAAATTACTCTGAGCCTAGGACTTCCGCTTTTTATAGCAATGCATCTTCTATTCCTAATAATGGTGCTCCAGTTGAAGACAACACAGACAAATTGGAAGTGTCTTCAGGATACAGCATTTTACCTGCTTACAACAAAGGTCCATACATGGTTGTGGCCAAAGCAGACTTAAAGGAGGTAGGTAAAAGAAGATGATTCAGGCAACTGTATTATCAATTGCATTTTTTATCATAATGCTTACGATTCCATATGTGGCAGATGCAGGAGTGGTTTTAGATCCCAAACATGAAGAAGTTAAAAACACAGACTGGATTGACCCTAACACTGAATCACAAATAGGTGACTATTTTATATCCAAAGATGGATTGCTCTGCGCCAATAGAATATGGCAGGTCTATGTCAACGGAGTCAGCAATCCTGCACGAAAATGTCAACTACCAGACGGGTCTTGGCAAACGTTTTTCTACTAGGTTGACACTCTGTTAATCTACATTATAATAAAAGTATGAAACAACTAACAGTAATCGTCCTTGCTTTGATGCTTGGTGCTTGTTCAAGTATTAATCCTTTGAATAAGAACATCAATAAAGGCGAAAACATAAAAGATGTAAAACTGCGTGGTGGCAGTGAGGCACCTACATGGTTCTTTGAATATCCGAAAGATACAGATTCAGATGTGTATTCGGTGGCCACTGGGCAATCAGCAGACTTTCAGTTTGCCATCGATATTGCAATTCATGACGCCAAGGTCATGTTGGCAGATAAACTGCAAAACTACATGAATGCCGATATGAAGAGATTCATTGAAGAGTCAGGCACTGTGGTAAGCGGTAACACTACACAGATGACTACTAAAATGTCACAGTCTATTATCAATGAACTTGATATGGGTGGTTATGTGATAGAAAAGAAAATAGTAGTCAACGAAGGCCCTCACTTCAGAGCCTTTGTCTTAATGACATTCGACAAATCCAATTGGTATCCTACTCCCAAAGTAGAAACTATCGATCAGGATAAAATCGATCAAGCATTTACTGATGCTCAAAGTATTCAGTAAATTAACCACCACAATATGTGTGTGTCTATGGTCAGGTTCTATTTGGGCCGGTACAGCCATAGGCATGCATGATTTTGGCACAGACATTACAGAAAATGCATCTTGTGAAATTGCAAAACTAAAAGCAACCAAACAACTTATTGAAAACGAACTAGGTGTAACCATACAGGTAAACGATTTAAAAACCTGTATAAATGACAACTGTGAACTGAACACCTTCAAATGGATTACATTTCCAGGAGTGGTACACAATTCAAAATATGTAACACAGATAGAGCATCATGATGGCAGAAGATATTGTGTTGCAGAAGCAAGTGGAATGGTTTTTCCTATAGAAAAAAATTACGATAAGGATCATAATTTTTCTGTTATATTGAACAAACACGGAATATACTATAACAATGATGAAATGAAAATAAACATTCATGGAGAAAGTGATCAATACTATAAAATATTCTTATTGAATGATAGAGCGGTAAAAATATATCCAAACAAGTACGAATCAGGTGCTAAAACAAAAAATTTGACTGTACCCTCGACAGACTATACAATTAGAACTGTTAAAGAGGAGAATCCAAATGAGATACTATTGGTTATCTCTAGTAAGAAAGCATTCAAGATGAATACAGTTTATAACCTTAAAGACTTTGGGGACACAGTGATGCAGATGAAACAGAATGGTTACAGAGTAAGAATGTATGATTTGGTAATAAAATGAAATTTCAATCAACAAAAAAACTAGGTCCTATATCTGTAGGACACAGACAATGGCGTGATCAAGGCCACTGTGCATTTGTGCATGGCTATGGCCGATACATTCAATTCACTTTCGAAGGCAAACTTGATGAAAGACAATGGGTTATGGACTTTGGTGATCTTAGAGATATTAAAGCATGGCTAGAAAAAGAATGGGATCACAGAGTGCTGATTGCTTCAGATGATCCACAACTAGATAACATTCAAAAAATGCATGATTTAAAAATAATGAATATGAATATTATGGATGTAAGTAAAGGTTGGGGTCCTGGTATAGAAGCGTCCTGTAAATTTGTGTATGACAATGTGCAACCACTCATTGACGTAAAAACAGATCATAGAGTAAAAATTACACGCATTGAGATTTGGGAACATGAAAGAAATTCAGCGGTATATACTGTTGAATGATAATAACTTATAGAAATCCTTTACAATTATCAGATACTATAGATGTATATTTTGATATACCCAGCAATGATTTCAGCGATCGTTGGATCAAAGAACTTAAAACTTTATTAAAAAAATCTTATCACTTAGAAAAAAATTACTGTTTTATGGGATTTGTAGATACTCCACGTAACATAGATTATCTGTGCATAAAAATTAATGAAGCAATAATACAAATCAACATTTTTAACGACACAAACAAATGGGAAAAAGCGGGTTTGAAACCGTATAGAATAGAAGATCTATTTTATAAAGATTCTGTAATGTATCCAGAGAGTTTGCCCATGGGCAGTACACCAGATGGTGATGAAATGTCCAAACCTGGAGCAAGACTCAAACATGATGCAATGAACAGACTGCACAGATATTTTGAAGACCTACAAGGTGAAGCATGGGGACTCAGTCAGTACTATAAAATTGCTGACTATGAAACAAAATATGCCATTAGACAACTTAATGATCTTTGTCATGAACTTGAATCTTACGTGTTAAGTTATAGAAAATCCATTGTGGATCCACAATGGCAAAGGCCTAGTCAAATAATGACCTTTCTTCAAGCACCAAGGATTAATTTACAAGAAAAAGATTACGAACTGTTCCAAACTAACAGGTTTGATAGAGAATGCGGAGGAGTATACCTGCATTGGGCACAGATTGGAAAGACACACATAGAAGTTTTTAGAGACGAAGATGGTGCTGATGTTGATGATGTTATTTGCAGTTCTATTAATTCTTTGAAGTATTATACAGGTGAGTTTGACATAGAATGGGCAAAAGACGTAACAGACAGCACTGCACCTTGGCATGCTAAAGAACAAGCAAGTTTTTACGAATGGCTTGAAAGAAATAATTTCGATCACAACGACAGTAAATTGGCACTTGGGTTTATCAAGATAGGTCAATGCAATCTAATGAAATCTTTTGGCACAACTGACCCACAAGAGATATGGCACACGCTTTCTAAATATCAAGATGTACACATGATCGACATAGATGGTGTGATGGGTATTTTTCCGTATGTATGGAGTCAGCCTAACTATGCACAAATGCAAATATCAAAGATGATTCCTGGATACATTTATTCCTCTAAGGAAACATAATGTTTGAAAGTTTTTTATTCAACACGTTGCTAGGGTGTTTGTTAGGATCTATTGCTGGTTTAATTCCAGGAGCAGGAATTACAATCACACTTATGATTGCATATCCTTATCTACTAGGATTAGATCTATTGCCACTGTTAGGATTTTACATTGGAGTTGCTAATCTAGCACAGTTCACTGGATCCATAACTGCAATCTATTTTGGAATGCCTGGTGAAGCAAACAGTATTCCAGCAGTACATGAAGGTTATGCTCTAAACAAACAAGGCAAGGCACATCAGGCTATTGTTGGAACATCATTAGGCAGTACACTTGCTGGGGTGATAGCATTAATTCTTTTGTGTGTTATAAGTCCATGGTTCCTAGACTTTTTTAAATTGTTTTACAACATAGCATTTCAAATGAGCCTGTTTACCTTTGTGGTAATTGTGTTCATGTTTGTTGGACGGAATCCATGGTGGGTTAATGTTCTTGTGATGTTAGCAGGATATTTTATTGGTAATGTTGGTTACAACACATATACCGCAGAATATCAATATACATTTAACATAGTAGATTTAAAAAACGGCATTCCGTTTTATCCGTTGTTGTTAGGATTGTTGGTTGTGCCCCATATATTTGTATGGGAAGACAAACAAATACTGTCCAAACAAATAATTAAAAACTTGGACGCTGTTAAGATATGGTTCAAAAATATTAAACACAGTCTTTTAGGAACACTTGTAGGATTAATATGTGGGTTGGTTCCAGGTATGGGAACTGTGTTAGCAACAAACTTAGCACACAAACTCTCCAAAGGCAAAACTAAGGAAGCAAGTTATCCAGCATTAGTGTCGGCTGAGAGTGCTAATAACAGTGCGGTGTTAACAACACTATTACCGTTGGTTGTGATTGGTGTTCCAATCACAATGTCGGAAGCATTGCTGGTCAACATAATGGAACGAAGTTTGTTAGAAGTTAATTGGAGTATATTGGTCGAGTCAGGCAAACCGTTATGGTTATTAATCAGTGTAATAATGTCGTTGACTATTGGATTAATTGTGAGTTGGCCATTAAGTCGAACAGTGCAAACACTATTGATAAAATTTGGAAATTACCTGCCTTACCTTGTTATAGTAATATTGCTAGGTACTTTAGTGTATGTGGGCAATATGAATTACGCACTATGGTTCTACATACTAGTGTTTGTTATAGCAAGTAGCATCGGCACTGCATGTAGAAAACTAGATATGCTACCACTAGTATTTTTATTTCTCATAAGTGATAGGCTAGACTTTATCGGAACAGCATTTTACAGACTTTATCTTTGACGTTGAATCCAATTTCTGTTACAATAGAGATAATAAATAGATGTGCAACGCCACTATCCAGTGACGTCGACAAACACACTGACCTCCTTGTACCGAAAGGGAAGGGCAACACAGTTGAAGTAGGCCGGGTCGTAACAACTTTGTTGTAAGCATATCAAACATTAACAGGGGAACTAAATGAAGAAATTACTTTCGATATCAATCTTTTTAGTGTTCACAGCAAATGTTTACGCAGATACTATTAATATTATACTACCGGGAAACCCTGGCGGATCTTCCCATGCTAGAACCATGTTGATGAAAACTGGAATAGAACTGCAAGGACATGAAGTGAACATTATAGAAGCAGGAACCTTACCAAAAGGTGAACAAATTTTTAACAATACCGAGTTAGCAGTTATTATGCCATGGGTAGATGGCACAAATGCTGGCAAGGCAGATCTACAACCTACTGCTATAACATTTGGCATTCTAGAATATGTTGCTAATGTTGTATTTTGTTCTAACAAATACAAAGACTTTTCAGCAGATAAAATTACTGTAGGTTATACTGGGCAATGGCCTGAATCTATAGTAACATCATTAGGCGATGCACTGAACAAAGAAGTTGTTCCGATACCATACAAAAACTCAGGCGAAACTGTATTAGGTTTCCAAGCAGGCAATGTTGATTATGTTGCTCTTGCATCTTCTAGATTAACAAAACTTCCTGCAGGAACTTGTTTTGCTGTTACAGGAGATAGAGAATTTGCTGGTATGAAACTTACAAAACAAATTATGGACACTTATGAATACAACAATCTAGCACAGCATGGATATTGGTTAATAAAAAACTTTGATAACCTTGATGAAACTAGAAGTATATTGCATAAAGCAATTCAACATGAAGAATATGCTAAGTGGCATAATAAACAATTCGTTAGCGTACCAACTGTGGCGTTTGATATAACACACTTGGAAAACAGTTACAACGGTGCATATGCTTGGGGAAGACCACGTGACTAATACTTTGCGTTCTGTGGCCATAATTGGATATGGTCTGTCAGGTGCCGCCACTGCGATTGCACTACACGACCTAGGACTAGACGTAACCATATATGAAAAAAATGTATCACCTGGAGGTATTAGTTTACTTTCGGGTGGTGGTATTAGAATATCTACCGATGCAGTTCAAACAGCAAAATATCTCAAACATCTTTGTGGAGATACAATTAATAACACAATTATCGAAGAGTTCAGTCGTAGCATGACAGAGATAGAACATTGGATTGATGACCTGTGTAAACAAACAAACTGCACATTTGAAAAACTAACAAATGATAAAATGTACGGGCAAGTGTATGACTTTCCAGGGAATGACTCTTTACAATTCTTACGTATTAATCAAGCACCGTTAACATTCAAATATGATGACCTTGTAATGTCTTCAGGGTCAAAGTTTGGTGTGATGTTGTTTAATATGTTAAGATTGAATGTTGAAAAAAGAAATATCACAATCAAATACAATAGTGCTGTTAAGAAACCAAAAGAAATAAATCATGACATAGTTGTATTAAGTTGTGGTGGGTTCGAAAACAATGACACTATGAAGAAAGATTATTTTCAAGGACAACCTATTTTGATTAACGGGTATCCACACAATACCGGAGACGGAATAAAATATGCACAAAGTTTAGGCGCAGACCTTTGGCACATGAAACTATATCACGGAAGTTATGGATTTGATATAGGTAACGGTGTTGGAGCAAGAGTAAAAGGATTTACTACCTATATGCCTGGAACAATGCCAGCAGATCCCTTCAAATTATTAAGATTTATTATTGTTGATGCCGAAGGCAAACGTTTCATGAACGAATGGCCACCATACTATACTGACCACAGTTATCGACCAATGGAGACATACAACTACACAAAGCAAATGTTTGATCGTATTCCTGCCTATTTTATTGCTGATGAAACCAGTAGACAATCTGGACCATGGGGAACTGTGAGAAGTTACGGGTGCGATGTTGCTGATTGGAGTGATGACAACCAGCAAGAGATTGAGAAAGGTGTTCTTACACAGCACAAGTCTATACAATCAATGGCCAGTGAGATCGGATGTTCATCTAGAGTACTTGAACAAACTATTAGTGATTGGAATCAAATTGTAGATACTAGGAATGATACATTTGGGCGACCTATCATAGGTAATGAACAAATACAAGATGCACCTTATTATGTAGGAAAATTATATCCTGTTGTAGGCAATACACAAGGTGGGCCAAAAACAAATCATCACAGACAGGTGTTAGATTCATTCGGTGATGTTATTCCGGATCTTTACACAGCAGGTGAATGTGGATCAATCTTTGGCAACATATACATGAGTGGTGGTAATATAAGTGAATGCTTTATTTCTGCACAACAAATAAAAAACAAAATAAAGGAACAGATACATGATAAAGTATATTGATCTACCCAGACTGCACAAAGAAGTGCGTCACAGGTTACAGCCTAGATCAGAAGAAGTATATCAGAGCGGTAACCATTTTCCAGGCAAGTATTGTGAACTTGCAGAAAATTTACTCAAAGAGATGTCTGGCCGAAAACATGCATGGCTTGTGACTTCGGGCACTGCTGGAATACTTGCTATGTTCCTTGCAAACAAGATTCAACCTGGATCTACAATTGCCTGTACAAATTATTCTTGCCCAGCCACAGTGATGCCAATAAATCTTATCGGAGCAAAGCCTGTATTTTTTGATGTTAACAAATATGGACAACAAACATACGACGACAGACTTAAAGACTGTGACTATATAATGGCGACAGGATTGTATGGCGATACATATGATCATGACGAGTTTG
>Ga0222670_1000276_pt1 | contig 23198 bp, 20 predicted proteins | sample AntAcemetagen732_FD_181148 | JGI IMG/M metagenome (GOLD analysis project Ga0222670, IMG submission 181148) | Saline water microbial communities from Ace Lake, Antarctica - #732 | ecosystem: Environmental > Aquatic > Non-marine Saline and Alkaline > Saline | place: Antarctica: Ace Lake... | reverse complement strand
CTCTTCAATCTTTAAAGATTCTGAAAAAGTTGAAAATAGATTTAATGTCAAACTTGGTAAGTATGATTATGACGCTAAATTTCTTTTTTCTAAATTAGGCTATAACTTTGAACCATCTGAATTAGGTGCAGCTTTTGGTTTAGAGCAATTTAAAAAATTAAAAATAAATATTAATTTAAGAAATAAATATCAAGATATATATGATATTTTTTTTAGTAAATATCCTAAGTATTTTTCAACCATTAAAGCTAATAAAGATGTTAAAACTTGCTATCTTGCATATCCAGTAGTTCTCAATGATAAATATTTAAATAGAAAAAAATTACAAATATTCTTGGAAAAAAATAATATTCAGACTCGAGTAATATTTACTGGAAATATTTTACTTCATCCAGGTTTTAAAAAAATTAATCATAAAGTTAATAAATTCGGATTAGACTATTCAAATAATGTCGCTAAAAATGGAATGTTATTACCATGTCATCATGGTTTAAAAAACTCCGATGTAAGTAGAATTATTAGTCTAATTACTAAATATATTAAAAATAATGTTTAATTTTTATAGTCGACTCAGTGATCTTTTTAAAAGAATTAATGTAGAAAAATCAGATAATGGTGATTATATTGCTAAAGATGAATTGACTAATTTATCTGCATACGGTAATTCTGTTGAAGATGCTATTATAAATTTAAAAAGTAAATTTAATATAATTAGAAATGAAAAATTAGCAAAAAAGAAACTTTTAATTGATAAAAATAAAAAAATTGCGAATGATATTAAGCAAAAAAGTATAGAAGAGAAAAAAAGTATAGAAAAGAAAAAAAATATAGACTTAAAAAAAAAGGAAATTAAATTAAATATGAAACCCTCTAAACAAGAACCAAATAATGCTAATATTCAATATGTTAAAAGATCTTTTTCTGGTGAGTTAGTTCTTCATTTTGTAAAACTTTTTATTACATTCACATTCTTTTTTATTTTTTTCTCTTTTGCGGTAAATCTATTTTTAAAAAATTTAGAAGTTAGACTTAGCAATATTCATATTATTGAGAGATTAGAAAATATATCCAATAGATTCGACAAGTCACTTGTTGAATTTAATGGTGAAGTTAAGGAATTTAGGGCACTTGAAAAACTTGAGCATGAAATTTTTGATATGGCTCATGAAAAAAATGATATTGATCCTGTTAAGCAAGAAAAAATAATTAAAAGCTTAAAAATTTTAAAAAAGAGAATTAAACCATTTTTAGATGCTTTTAAAGAATAAGTTATTTTTTTTAATTTTTACATTTTTTTTCTTTGTAAATAATTCTTACGCTTTTCCATTTAAAGATTTTGATGTTACTTTTGATTATTTCGAGGATGTTTATGGCCAAATCTCTCTTGTTACTGAAGGTTCTCCTGTTGATCAATTAAATTTACAAGACAATGTATATTCCATAGAAAATGATTTTTACAAAGTTTATTATGGCAATTTTGAGCATAATTTATCTATTAAGCAATTTAAAATTGCTAATACTCTTTATTCTCTCCATTTAAATAATATAAATTCTCTAAATTACAAATTTCTACCAATTAATTTTTCAGAGTCATTTAATTCTAATTGGACAATAATTGAATTAAATGCAAATAAATTAAATGATGGTATTGATATCAATCATTTTACTAATTATTATGATTATTTTAAATTAAAATTAGGTTTTGATAGTAGGTATAGCTATGTTCCTTATACACATCTATTATCTAATAATTTTTCAAATCTATTTCTTGTTAATAATGATTATAAAAACAAAAGATCTTTTATAATTTATTATAATAAAAGCTTTATTATCCATAGTTTCTGGTTATTTTTCTTTTTTATTTTTCCTTTTATTGTATTTATTTCCATAAAATTAGGGAGAGAGAGGTTTTAATGAGAGTTTTTATTACAATACTATCTCTAATTCCGTTAATAATTTTATATATTCCTCTTTTTTCTAATCAGGTCATACTTGGTGGTGAAGGATTATTTACAGTTAATTATCATTCTCTTTTTAGTAAATTTTTCTCTTTTTGGTTTACCGATGGTTTTGGTCATCCTAATGTTCTTTTTAATTTTATTGGATTACCCCAATTAATCTTTTTTATTATTGAATTTTTAAAATTTGATTACAAAATTATTAATACACTTTATTTTAGTGTTTTATTCATTCTGCCCTTTGTTGGTTTTTATCTTTTTAGCTTTCAACTAACTAAAAATCATATTCTTTCTATTTCCGTTTCTTCTTTTTATTGTTTTAATGCGTTTACATTATCTTACTTATCTTCTCTTAACATAACAAACGCTTCTTCAATATCCGTAATTCCTTTTTTATTATACGTATATTTAAGATTTTATAATTCTAAATATCTTTTTTTGATATTTGGATTAGTTTCAATTCTTTTTTCTTATTCATATTATAACCCACCAACTTTTGTTGCTACAATTTTTTCAATTATTGCTTTTATTCCTATCAAATTACTTTTGATTGATAGTAATATTCAAATTAAAAAATCTCTTATAGAAATTTCTAAAATTTTATTATCACTCATCATTTTTAATTTGTGGTGGATAGTTCCAGTTATTCTTTCATTGAGTGATGCATCTTCTCTTATGAGTAAAGAATTTGCATTAAGTTGGGAATCTTCCACTCATAAATATATAAATAATTTAGTATTTGATTTACTATTTTTGAATCATTTCAAATATTTAAGTACTATAATTCAAATTAATAATTTTTATTTAATTTTAATTGTTTATTTATTTTTACTATATTACTTATTTAAAAATATTGACTATAAATCAAACAAATTTTTATATTTATTATGTCTCTTAATATTTATTATATTTTTTATGAAGGGGTCAATGCCTCCATTTGGTTTTATTTACGATCTACTTTTAAAACATATTCCTTTTTTCTGGATTATGAAATCTCCAATAGAAAAATTTAGTATTCCTTTTATTTTCTATTTTTCACTGTTAATATTATTTGTTTTAAATAAGTATAAAAATTTATTTTCTACTAAAATTGTATTAATTTTCCTTTGTAGTTTTATATCAATACCTTACTTAATTTTTAACAATGAAATTTTTTTACGAAAATATAAGCATGAAGGCGAAGAATATTCCTCTAAAAGATATATTACTTTAAACGATCATCATCTTTTAATGATAGAACATATTAATAGCCTTAATATTGAAGGTAGAATTCTTTTACTTCCTCAGCATTATAATTATCAATCAATGATTGTATTAGATGATAATAAGAACGTATATACTGGTCTTAGTTATATTGACGAAAGTATAAACGCCCAAGTTCTTAGATTAAATCATCAAATCTATAAAAACTTTTCTACTGATCTTTTTATGACAACAAAAATTCTTGATTTTAAATACCTTGATATGTTTGCTGTACAATACATTCTGGTTAATAAAGATATGCAAGATTGGTTCGGTTTTGTTAAGTATATTAATTTAAATGAGTATCCTAAGTTTTTTGAAAAAGTTTATGTTTCAGGTAATCTTACTTTATTTAAAGTTAATAAAAAATTTGAAAAGATTAGTATACCAAGATCTCTTATTAATCTAAAAAAAAATGACGATGATTAATATTAAAATATTTTCTATTTCCTTTGCATATATTATTATAGCTTTAATTTGTTTCTATGGCACAGGTTTAAGCTATTATGATTTTGGATATTACTTAGTCAAATTTAATAATTTATTTTCTAGTCCAAATATATTATTTTTTGGTCATTTCCAACCTGTACAAATCTTATATTCTATTTTTTATAAAATACTTGGCGTTTCAGGTATATTTATATTTAATTTATTTTTACTTTTCTCTGGATTATTGATTCTATTTAAATCATATAAGAATAATGATTTCTTATTAATATTTATTTTATTTCCTACTATTTTTATTAATTTTTTCATTAATTTTTCACCAGAATTAATTATTATTCCAATAACATTCCTATTTTTTAACTTATTTTATAATAATAAATATTTATATTCATTCTTAGTAATAAGTTCCATTATATTTATAAAAGAAATATACTGTTTTCAATTATTTTTTTTTGGATTTTTATTTCTGTATAAAAAAAAATATATTTATTTTTTAATATTATCATTAGTAAGTATTATTAGTTATTATACTTTAAGTAATATTATAATTTCAGATATAAATAATTATATCCCAACAATAAATAATTCAGTAATTGATATTATTAATTTTAAAGCAATTTTTATTGATCTTGATAAAAAATTATTTTTTTTATTATTTAATATTTGGCCTTTAATTTTTTTTCTAAATAAAAAAAAATTAATTATATTATTACCAATTATTCCTTATTTTATTTTTATTTTATTTTCTGCTAATACTAATTACTACTCAATCTTAAGTCATTATTCTTTACCTATTGTTGCCATTTTATTGATATATATATATGAGTCTCCCATTAATCCTAAATATTATAAATTTTTTATTTTTTCTTTTATTGTTATTAATTTATCAATATTTAGCTACTACATTAATAGAAATGTAAATATTTATTTATTTAATAAATCTTATTTTGAAAATAATAATGCAATAGACGATTATATTTTTGATCATCACTCTGTTACCATTACTAATAAAATAACTTATTCATCTTTATATAAAAGAAAGTTTTTATTTTCTTTTCCAAATAACATAATGGGTGTAAATCAATATCAGAATTATTTTTTTAATAATAGATTTTATTCTGATTTTGTAGTTATAGACCTAAATCAAACACTTTTTATTAATGATAAAATTATCAAAAAAAATGACTTTATTAATTCTGATTATTATGAAATCTTAACAAAAAATTACTCGATAATTTACAAAAAAAATGGTTTTGAAATACATGAAATTAATTAAATTTATTCTTTTAAATTTATATTTATTTATTTTTTTAACTCCATTGTTTGGTTTCGAAGTTACTAATAGTTTAACAAATAGAGATCATCAAAATATTACTCAAATTATTAAATATGAAGATAAACAATCTTTTGTAGATTATTTAAATGACGAAAAAAATCTAAAAAAAAATTTCGTAATTAAATATAATAAAATTGATGAGAATCAAAGTGCTTATATAAAGATTAATCATAAATCTGAAAATGTATCTAAGTTATTTTTTAACTTTTATTCTGATGTTTGCCAATCTTATGGTATTAAAAAAATTACTAATTTAACTCAGGGTACTACTTATGATGAATTAGCATTAAGAACAAATTTTGGAAAAAGTAAAGAGTTTCATAAAATTTTTTATAGACTTAAAGATAATATAATTTTAAAGATACATGATAGATCTTTTCAAGAAGGATTTAATTCTCTTAGGCTTTATGTTAAAGATGTAGATATTATCCCATATATAGATTTTATTAATATTATTAATAATAAGACAAATGAAGTAGCGGGATTATTAGCAAGTTTCCATAGTCTTCCTACTAAATATATAAATGGTGTAAAATATAAAATTTTTCATATAGATATAAGTAATATTGCACAATTTGAAAGAGTTTATGCGCATCATATTAATTTTTTTATAGATAAAAAATTTATATCTCAATTAGATAAAATTCATTATTTTGAAATTTTTTCGGGTCACTGTATAAATGCTAAAAATCCAAATAATTATTCTGGAAAATCTGATGGTTATGCGCATTTTGAAATGAAAACCAAAGAAACTATAAATAATGTAGAATGTGTAAATTGCAATTTTGCTAGTTATCAATTTAAACTGAACACTGCATTAAGTACTGTTAAACCAACTTTTATTTCAAATAATATCAAGGATTTTAATGATAGAATTAAAGAATTAGATCCTAATTATTACGAAAAAATGATTTCAGATAGTTCTTTTTTCTCCTTTGTAAAAAATCTTTCTTCCAAAGTTATAACTCTTAAAGGTGATTATCCAAATATTATTCACTTTGATAATATTAATATTCTAAATTCATCTAATTTTTCTATTTCAAAATTTACAAGAGATATTAATTTTAAATTAAAAAATAAAGACAATATTCAAATTGATGATAAACAATATATTTATCATAGGTATAAGTTAATTGAATTAAATTATCATATCAATAATTATCTTTGCAATTTTAATAAATTTTCAGATGAAAATGACTTTGAAATACTAAATGATGATTATATTAAATCAAATTTCTATAATTTAATGGCAGCAAGTTCAAAAATTTCTTCAAACTCTATTACTTGCGAATATAATATACCTAGTGTAACAAAACTATTTATTCAAAAACAAACTGTATATTTTCACCCTAGATATAATGTTTCTTCTACTAGTAATGAAAATATTAAAATGAAAAGAATTGTATCTACAAGCAATAATAACTTCTCTTTAGTAAAAAAAATATTTTATATTATTGATGCTGTTTGTATTTTATTAATTTTAATTTTAGTATTTTCTAAATATAACCTTTTAGAAATAAAAAAATATTTTATATTTTTATCTATGCTTTTATTTTTTATCTTATTTTTATTTGGCAATCAAGATAAGTACTTTTTAACCACACATTTAATTTATTATTCTGCTTTGTATTTAATTGTAACTAGTATTGTTATAATTATTATTTTAAGATTTCGTAAAACTAATTAATTGTATGCTCTTTAACTGTCGGTATCAAAGTTACTAGTTTAATTTTATTTGTTGTTATTTTTTCAATTTTATTTTTAATTTCAGTTAAATGATTCCATGGAAAAATAACTATCATATCAATTTTATTTGGTAAATTTTTGCCAAATTTTATTATTTTAATATCTGTGCCAGGTATATATTTTCCTATTTTTGCAGGAGTTTCATCATAAATATATTTAATTTTATTTAAGTTTAATGAACAAAAGTTTATTAGTGTGCAAGATTTTGCTGCAGCACCAAAACCATATATATTTTTTTCAGCATTTTTATTAAAAAAATCAATGATCTCTTCTCTTAATTTATAAATACTTGCACTAAAGGTGATATAACTTTTCATATTTTTTAAATTATAATTTGTTTCTTCTGTAAGAATTTTTTTCACATTATCATTAATTTTAATTTTATTTTTGATATTGGTTATATGAACTCTTAAACTTCCTCCATGTGTTTTAATTTTATCTACGTTAATTATTTTCATTTCATTAGAATTAAACATTTTTCTAATACTTAATAGACTTAAATAAAAAAAATGTTCATGATATATCGTGTCAAACTGTTTATTTTTAATTAAATTTAATAGATGAGGTACTTCAATGCATACTATTGATTTTTCAGTCATTAATATTTTTATTGATTTAATAAATTCATCAATTTTTGGTACATGTGCAAAAACATTATTTGCAATAATTAAATCTCCTTTTGGATTTTCTTTTATTATTTTTATAGTTGTTTTTTTATTTAAATACTCATTTATTGTTTTAATGCCTCTTTTGTTTGCTATCTCAGCAATATTTTTTGCTGGTTCAATTCCGTAAAAATTAATATCAATTTTTTTTAAATGTTTAAGTAAATATCCATCATTTGATGCTATTTCTATTACTGTATTTTTACTTCCTAGTTTGTATTTTTTTATTAAATTTAGAACATTTTTTTTAGCTAAAGCTACAAAATTTGATGAGTAAGATGAAAAGTATTGATAATCACTAAATATATTCTCACCACTAAGTTTGGTATTATGTTGTACTAATAGACAATTTTTACAAAAAAATAATTTTAAATTATGTTTTTTTAATTTTAATGGATTTTTGGTGTAGCTATTAGCTAACGGTGTTTTATCTAAGTCTAAAAATTCTTTTTCTAGATCTCCATAACAAAAACTACATATATTTTTTAATTGCTTTTTTATTTTCATTATACCATTTGATTGTCGTAGTTATGTTAGAGTTGAAATTCTTCTTATCTATTATTATACCTAATTTTTCAATTTTAAAAGTACTTAAATCATATTTTAAATCATGACCTAATCTGTCAGTTACATATTCTTTAACTTCTTGATTTTTTTTAATTTTATTAAATATTTTATTATATTTATTAATTATTATATCTGCTATTTCATTGTTACTCATGCAATTATTACCTCCTATTAAGTAGTTATTATTACTTAATCCTTTTCTATAGATCATATATATTGCGTATGCATTATCTTTTACATATATCCAATCTCTTATATTTTTTCCATTACCATATAGTGTAATATTTTTATTATTTATTAAATTTGTAATTGATTTAGGAATTAATTTTTCTGGATGTTGACCAGGTCCATAATTATTGGAAGAATTGGTAATTATAGTTCTTAAACCATATGTTTGATTAAAGGATTTTACAATTAATTCTGCAGCTGCTTTAGTAGATGAATATGGTGAATTTGGATTAAGCTTATCAGTTTCTTTAAATTTCCTTTTTGATTTTAATGGTATCGAGCCAAAAACTTCATCTGTTGATATTTGAATAAATAAATTATTTTCTAATTCATTATTTTTTTTCCAGTGCTTATATGATATTTCTAATAAATTTACTGTACTTGTAATGTTACTTTTTACAAATTTTAATGGATTTAAAATTGAATTGTCCACATGACTTTCTGCAGCAAAATTAAAAACTAGATCAATTTTATGTATATTATAGATTTTATCTAATTGATTTTTATTATTAATATCTATGTTATAATAATAATAATTTTTAATTTTATTTAGTTTTTTAGCATTTATTAAAAAAAATTTATGAGTTAATTTATCGACATTTATAATGTTAGCTTTAGTTTTTGATCGGAGTAATTCAATAAAATTTGATCCTATAAATCCTAATCCACCAGTTATTAAAATATTTTTATGCATTAGATAATATTATTTAAATCCTTTATCCATTTTTTTTTATCAATTCTATATTTTTCAAAAGTAAGATTACAGTTTAAAATACTTCTTCTTGGTCTTTTAATTTCATCATAATTATTAATTATAGATATCCTATTCTTATATTTTTTTTTATACTTTTTTTCTATAATTTTGATTATTTTTTTTGTGAATGTTAATCTGCTTACGTTTGGATAATCTCTGTAATGTAGTATTTCCTTAGTTTTATAGTTCCTTTTCGATACTTCATTAATGAAATTTGAAAAATTTAAACATGAAGTAGGGCATCCAATATCATTAGTTATTAATAATTTTTCATTTTTCATAATAATTTTTTGAATTTTTCTTACATAATTATTTTCATATTTACTAAAAAGCAGTGATGTTCTAATAATGGAATAATTTTTTGATTTCTTTAAAATAATATTTTCACCCATCATTTTTGTATAACCATAGTAATTAATTGGATTGGTAAAATCTTTTTCGTAATTTTCTTTATTCTTATTATTAAAAACATAATCGGTTGAAATATGATATAATTTAACTTTAAACTCATTCAATATCTCGCATAAGTTTTCTAATGCAACGGCATTAACTTCTAAACTTTTTTTTTTTTCATTTTCTGATTTAAAAACATTTGTATAAGCGGCAAAATTGATAAAACTATTTATATTTTTATTCATTTTAACTATCTTTTTCACATCTTCATATTTTGTTATATCTAATTCTTTTTTTGAATAAAATTTGTCTGTATTGATTTTGTAATTATTTTCAAATACTTTACCTAAATCACCATTACTACCTGTAAATATTCTCAATTTATTATTCTTTTTCTTCTAGTGCTGGCAATTTAATATCTTTTTCTGATATATTTGTTTGTTTATTAATAAATTTATTAATTTTTTTAAAAATATCATCATGTATATTTATACCTGTTTGATATTTACTATAAAATTTTCCTTGAATTAAATATAATATTTTTGATTTTTTTTTGGTATAAAATCCGTGTGCACATCCTTTGGGTATATATATATATTTTGAATCATTCCCTTTTAAATTAATACTTATTATTTTTTTATATGAATTTGAGTTTCTTCTTAGATCAATGATAAAATCTACTATTTCTCCATCAGTTACACTTATTAATTTTACTTGGGGATATCTCTTTTGGTAATGAAATCCTTTAAACATATTTTTAACATTTATTGATTGATATATTTGATCAATTTTAAAATTTTTTAATACTTTGTTTTCATAAAAATTAATGAATTTATTTAATCCTCTTTTATCTTCAAATTTTATTGATTCTATTACATAACATCCCTTAATTATTGTTTTGCTAATTTTCATTTAGTACATTTTCTAAATAATATTTATATTCAGATTTTGGATATTCGTTAATTATTTTTTTCAATTCTTTCTTACTTATTAATTTTTTCCTAAAACATATTTCTTCTATACATCCAATCTTTAAACCTTGTCTTTTTTCAATCATGCTTACAAATTCACTTACTTCAATTAATCTTTTTGGTGATCCCGCATCGTACCAAGTTGATCCTCTTGGTAAATCAACAAACGTTAATTTTTTTTCTTTTAGATATGAGTTTAGTATATCTGTTATTTCAAGTTCACCTCTTTTTGATATCTTTAATTTCTTACTTTTTTCTATTACGTCAGTTTCAAAAAAATATAATCCTGTTATTGCTCTTTTAGATTTTGTATTAATTGGTTTTTCAGTTATTTTTTTTGGTAATTTATTATCGTTTAATTCTAATATTCCATAATCCCATGTGTTTTCTACTGAATAAGTAAAAATTTTACTGGATTTAAAATTTTCAAAATTTTCTTTTAACATTGAAAATAGATTACTTCCATAAAAAAAATTATCGCCTAAGTGCAAGCATATTTTTTTGAATTTATGAATATATTCAGCTTCTAATTTAAATATTTCTGGTATTCCTCTAGCCTCATTTTGTATTGTGTATTTTATCTTAATTCCAAATTTTTCTAAATTTGAGTATCTTTTTTTAAGTATTTTTATTGTTTCAATATCGCTTAATATCAGTACATTATCGATATCTAACATTATCATGTTTGATATAGCATAATCTAGTATCGGCTTATCATACAATGGTAGTAAATGTTTATTAATATATGATGAGAAAGGATACAATCTTGTGCCAGTACCTCCTGCCAGAATGATGCCTAAATTATTTTTATCCATATGAATTTTAATAAATTACATGAGTTTTTCCAAAAAGATAACTTTAATTTTAATGTACTTATTTTTTTTATTATTATGAACTCTGGTAACTTTTTTAGTTATTTATTTCAATTTTTCCTTGCTAGATTTACAACTGTAGAAAATTTTGGTGATTATAATTCTTTAAATTCTATTACTTTGTATTTTTCAGCTATTATTGCCTCTCTTCCATATTTTGTAACTAAAGTTCTGTCTGATAAAAAAAATGAGAACTTGCTATGGTTTTTTTTGTTATTTTCTCTCCTACTTATTAATTTCTTAATTGTTATTTTCCACTTTTTTTTTGCTGATAAATTTGATTTTGACAATTTAAATTATTTTTATTACATGTATGCTATTATTAATCTTTCTACAATTATTTCATTTTTTACTGGTTTTCTTCAGTTTAGTAAAAAATATAATAAATTTAGCCTTGTCCTTTCTTTGCAAATGCTTTTCAGATTAATTTTTTTATTATCTTTTATCTACTTATATAATTATTTGTCCATATCTGATGCTATGATTGCAAATTTGTTCCCACTTTTAATTATCTTTTTTATTGCATTTTATTTTTCTTTTAGTGACATTTCTAAAATTAAAACTTCTTTTTCAAATATAAATTTCAAAATTATTCCCGTTTTTTTCAAAAGTTTTTACTTAATATATTTTAATAATCTAATAATAATTTTTTTACTATCTAGCGATATCTTATTAATTAAACTTAAATTTGATAGTTTGTCTCTTGGATTATATAGTTCAGCAGCAATTTTTGCTAAAATACTTTTTTACCTTCCTGCTTCTTTAAGTATTATAAGTTATTCTGAAAATATTAAAGAACTGTCTATCACTAAAACAAAGTCTATTTTTTTTATAATAAATTCTATTTCAATTTTATTTTTAATATTATTTTTTCTAATTGGCGACTTTTTAATCATGTTTTCATTTGGGTCTAACTATGCTGATGCCAGTAAATATCTTATGAATCTTTCTTTTAATTTGGTTTTATTTGCCAATATTGTAACCTTTAATTATATTTTTCTGTCAAGAAATCAATATTATCAGCTAATATATACTTCTTGTATATTTATATTTGCTTACGTATTTTCATTTATCTATTTAGATAGTATTATATCTATAATTAGATTTTTCTCTTTTTTCTTTATTATCAATATTTTTTGTAATTTGTTGCAGTTTAAATATTTTAAATAGTTTATTTTAAACTTTGAAAATATTTAATTGTGTTACTAAGTCCGTCTGATAATTCTATTTTAGGACTCCAATTTAACTTTTGCTTAATAAGTGAAATATCTGGTTTTCTTCTTGTTGGATCATCTTGAGGTAGTTTAAAGTATTTCTTTTTAGATTTTGAATTTGACATTTTAATTACTAAATCTGCGATCTGACTTATTGTTTTCTCTTTTGGATTGCCTAAGTTTATTGGCTGTTTTAAGTTTTTACTTTTCATTATTTTAATAAACCCATCAATCAAATCATCTACGTAGCAAAATGATCTTGTTTGTTTACCATCGCCATAGATTGATATATCTTTATCATTGATAGCTTGTACAATGAAATTAGAGATAACTCTTCCATCATTTTCATCCATATAAGGGCCATATGTATTAAAAATTCTAGGTACTCTTATGTCAACGTTATCTCTTCTAATATAATCGAAACAAATTGTTTCAGCTGCTCTTTTTCCTTCATCGTAGCATGCTCTAATACCAATTGGATTTACATTACCCCAATAATCTTCTTTTTGAGGGTGCACTAATGGATTGCCATAAACCTCGCTAGTTGATGCATGTAAAACCTTGCATTTTAATTTTTTTGCTAGTCCTAGTACGTTTATTGTTCCATTAACACAAGTTTTGAGCGTTTGTACGGGATCTCTTTGATAGTGAATTGGTGATGCTGGACAAGCTAGATGATAAATTTCATCAACCTCTAAATGAATTGGCAAATTAACATCATGCAGAATAAAATCAAAATTTTTATAATTTAGAAATTCATATATATTTGCTTTTGAAGATGTATAAAAATTATCTAAACAAAAAATATGATTATTCTTATTTTTTATCAATCTTGATATTAAATTCCTTCCAAGAAAGCCTGATCCGCCAGTAATTAATATTTTTTTCATTGATTGTACAAAGAATTTAGATATAAAGATCTCAATTGTATACAAGAAAAATTAAAGAAATTAGCTTTATTAATAGCACAATGATAAAGCTTTCATTTGATAAGGGCGACATTAGTTTCAGGCCTGGTCAACATTTTAGTTTATCTATAGAAGGTCTTTTTCTTAATAGAGAATATTCCGTATATTCCTCTATTGACGATGAAGATTTGGAGTTTTTGATTAAAATTGTTGAGGATGGTATTCTTACAAATGCTTTAAAATCTTTAAAAAAAGGTACTACGATAAATATTCATGGTCCATTTGGTAATTTTATGTCTGAAAATATAAATGATTATAAGAAAGTTATATTAGTTGCCACTGGCTCCGGCGTAGCCCCTTACAGATCTTTTTTAAAATCTACAAAAATTTCAAATTTCCAATTAATTCATGGTATGAGAAATACTGATGATATAATTTTAGATACTGAATTTGATGATCAAAATCTAACTTATTGTGTCTCTAGACATAAAAATCATAACCATTTTCAGGGTAGGGTAACAGACTATTTAAAAAAAAATAAAGAGACTTTAAATTCTTCAGATTACATTTATTATATTTGTGGTAATAAAAAAATGATTTCAGAAACATATGATATCCTAATTGACGAGTACGGCGTACCTTCTGATAGAATATTTGTGGAAACTTTTTTTTAAATACATGAAAATTGCAATATCATACCCCCCTATAGTTAATGATATAGGTCAAAGAGCGATGATTTCTCAAAATAGAAATGTTCAATACTTTAAAAAACCTACATTCTTAATTCCTGTTATCCATGCACAAGCGGCATCAATCTTAAAAGAAAATGGTCATGATGTTATTTGGGACGATGGAAACTCTGAAATGAAGAGCTTTGATCAGTGGCTCAAAGATATTATTATAATCAATCCTGATGTAATAGTATTTGAGTCCACAACTCCAATAATGCATTTTATGTGGGAAGTTACAAAAAAATTAAAATCTAAATTAGAAAATACAATAATTGTAATGACTGGGTATCATTCTATGAGATCACCTCACGAAACTCTCTTAAACTCTCAAACTGACATAGTGCTTAAAAGTAATCATATTGATTTTCTTTTATTAAAACTTTGTAACGAATTAAAAATTGACAAAAGTTTAGATAAACTAAAACTTGATGGCTTAACAATAAAAAGATCTGATAAATCTATATCGGATAAAGGAAAATTTAAATTAGTCGAAGACCTAGACCAATCTACTATCATTAATAGAGATTTAATTAATTGGAAAAATTATGCCTATGAAAATGGTAATTTTTTGAGAACACCAGGTACTTATGCCTCTTCGGTTATTCGTGACTGCTCTTTTGGAAAGTGTACTTTTTGTAGATATAATGGACCAGATTTAACTTTTTCAGCAATGAGTATAAAAAAAAGTGTTGATGAATATGAGGACTTAATTCTTAATCATGGTGTAAAAGAAATTTTTGATGACTCTGGAGTCTGGTACAGAGGTAAAGATGCAATTAGTTTTGCTAAAGAAATAATTAAAAGAAATCTTCATACAAAAGGTTGCTACTTTGGAATTAATACCAGATTTGAATATCTAGATGAAGAATCAATCAAATGGATGGCAAAAGCAAATTTTAGATTTGTATTAATTGGGCTAGAATCTGGTTCGAATTATTCTTTAGATAAATTAGATAAGGGTTATACCGCTAAAGGAATTATTCAAAATCTTAAAATGATGACTAAATATGGCCTACACCCTCATTTGACAATAATGGTAGGTTATTATTGGGAAACTAAAGAAATGTTAAGAGAAACCGTTGATTTAAGTAAATTCTTGATGTTTAAAGGTTATGCTAGAACACTGCAAGTAACCTTATGCACTCCTTTAGATTTTACCCCTTATCATCTTCAAACAATTGAAAATAAAATCTTACTGGCTAAAGATTATAATGACCACGATATGAGTAAACTAATAGTTAAAACTCCTGAGGATCATAAGATTTACTATAAAGCTGTCAGGGAAATTTACTCTATAGCTTTCAATCCAAAATTTATAATACGGCAATTCATTTTTTTATTGAATTTTAGAATCCGAGACTGGGAGTTCTTATTTACTTACAGTATAAGAGCGATAAGAAGAGTTAGGCAACATATGTTTAATTTAACAAAAAATTTATAGCTTCTCTCTAAATACATAAAATAATGAAATCAATCCAAAAGGTATATAAAAAATATCATTAATTAATTCAAATTGATTTAAGATTATTAAAATAAGGCCAATAATACCTATAAGTGCATGCTCTATATTTAGTCTGTTAACTCCAACTCTGGTTAGTCTTTTAATAAAATAAAAATCCTGATGTCTTATAAAAATATTTTCTCTTTTAAAAATTTTTAAAAGTAGTGTTGTTATAATATCGAAAAAATAAATTATATTAATGAATAGAATTTCTAAAAAGTAGCCCATAAAAGAATATTGTATAAATAGCCATCCAATCATGAACCCCAGAGGAATAGAACCTGAGTCACCAAGAAAAAATTTAAGCTTTATATTCTTTGAAAAAAATATTGCCAATATGGATATAAAAAACATCAAAATAAAAAGATTTATAAATAAAATTGATTGATTATTAAATAATTCTAAAATTAGAAGATTAATTGAATTAACCATAAAAAAAATACCAAAATTTGCATCTGCCCCATCAATAAAATTAGACAAGTTTATTATAAAAACCCAGCAGTACAGAATAATTACAAACATTACTTTTGGAGGTATAGATATAGAAAATAGATGATGATAAATACTAAAAGGATCAAAATTTAGTCCTGAGAAAGAAAATATTACAAAATTGATTTGTAAAAAGAGTCTAACAAATTGATTTATTCCAATTATATCGTCTAATAAAGAAATTAAAGATAAGCAAAGTACAGATAATGGAATTATCCAAAATCTGTTATATGGACTAAATTCATTATCTAAATAAATTGAATAGTAGAGCAAAATACAAAATATGAATATTGAAAATATAAAACCAATACCTTTAGGAGTTGGTATCTTATGTTGTTTTAAGTTACCGGGCGTATCAAAAATTTTATTTTTTTCTAGGAAATTTCTATAGAAATAACAAACAGGTACAATCATTAAAAGAAGAACGGTTTCAAATATTATCAAATTACTTATCACTTTTTAAAATTATATTTATTCTAAGTTTATACAAACAGTGAAATTAAATTTATTTTGATTATTCATTTAATTTGGTAGCCTCGGCCGGACTCGAACCGGCACGGGATAAATCCCACTGGATTTTAAGTCCAGACTGTCTACCATTCCAGCACGAGGCCAATCGTATGTGTCCCCTCATATCACTATAAAAGGTCAGTAAACTTGCGTACAATAACTATATCATATTTTGATTCATGCAAATAGATAATTCATTTAAATTATCACTTACCGATAAACAACACTTCTGACTTGTGACAAGATTACAATATTTTCTTAACTAGGCCTGGATTATTTTACAATATTTTAATGACTCATACATGCTCCATACCATCCACCTAGACCCAATATTGACCAGAGAAAAATTAAATTATTTTAAATTACCTTGAAATTATTTTGAATTAATCTTCATTAAACATCGAGTGTTTAAAATAATATTTGAGTCTTTCAATTCTCTCCATATTAACTTTTCTCATATTGAAAATATGATAATTAGCTATATTAATATTTGTTTAAACTCTAACTTATTAATATATATTTAAAAATTATGCTTATTTTTCAACTTAATTTAATTAAAAAATTCTTTAATAAATTTTTTAGTATAAATTTTCTTAAAGAAAATGAACTTAGTATTATTTTAATAACTTATTTTTATTGTTATATAGCTGGTCCAGCATTAGTTAATATTTTTACTGTCCTATTGGCAATATATGCAATTACATATATAGGTATTAGAAAAAGAACTTTTAATACAATTGAGATTATACTCAGCATATTTTTTCTATACATAACCTTAAAAGAAATTTTTTTTTCAAGTTCTTTTAATTATGATTTATTTGGATTAATTAGATTTTATCTAATTTTTTTACTTATTCCAAAATTCATCAATCAAAAATTAAATATTTTTAATGTGTTACTTTTTACATGTTTATTTATTTCAATTGATGGAATTTACCAATATTATTTTTTTTATGATTTTTTTGGTTTTCAGAAATTTTCAGTAAATAGAATAACAGGAGTATTTGATGATGAACCAATAATTGGATCTTTTCTATTAAGATTTTATTTTCCTATTGTTTTTTATTTTATGATAAGTAAAAAAAATAACTCATTATATTCAATATCTTACCTAGTAATTGCTTATTGTATTTTTATTTCTGGAGAAAAAATGGCTCTTATTCAGTTAGTTTTTACATCAATCTCAATAGTTCTTTATTTAATATTATTTAAATCACATTCATTCAAATTTATTAGACACATTAACTTTAAATATTTGGTTTTATTAATATTTCTCTTAGCGACCTTTCTTTTCCATAATGAAAACTATAAAACTAACCGTTTTTATCATTTATATGATCACTTAACTAATTATGATTATTCTAATCTTCAAAATAATATTAATTCCAAAACTTCGCTAAATGACTATGTTTATAACTTTGCATCTGCTATTGAGTTATTTAAAGAAAAACCAATTTTTGGAAATGGCTATAGGGATTATAATTTAAATTGTAAAGAGAAATTATCTAATAGTTACTTATCTTTTGGATGCTCAACCCATCCTCACAATATTACTTTAGAAATGTTAACTGATCATGGTGTGGTAGGCATATCATTATTTTATTTTTTTATTATTTTTTTAATTTATAAGAACTTTTCATTACCTATTAAATATTATGGTTTTCTAATAACATTAATAATCTTAAATTTTCCTATTTTTACATCTCAAAGTATTTTTTCTAGTTATTACGGATCTAGCTATTTTTTTATAATTTATTTAAATTATTTTTTTTATTTAAAAAATTCTAAATAAATCTTATCTAAGCTTTCTATCATAGTTTCTAGTTTAAAATATTTATTATATTTTTTTTTATTATTTTCTGAATACTCTTTATATTTATCTACTTTTAAATTATACAAAGTCTCTGTCTTTAATAATAAATCTTTATAATTATTATTTTCAAATTGAAGTCCATTTATTTTATTTGAATTAATAAAACTCACACCTGTATTAATATTTGATGTTAATAGAGGTTTTCCTTGCATCATAGCTTCTAATAAAACTATCCCATATGCCTCTGATCTTAAATTTGATGTCAATATTAAAAAATATGATTTTGAAATTAAATATATTTTATAACTTTCACTTACATTTGTATAAATTTTAACATTTTTACCTTTTAAAAATTCTAAATTATTCCCAACTAGTACAAAATTATATTTTCTTTCTTTAATTAATTTTTTAAGTAATTCTAATCCTTTATATTTTCTATTATTACCAATATATATGATATACTTTTCAAACAATTCATTTTCATTATCACTTTTTACCTTATATGGTTTTTCGTATTTCAATCCTATAGGAACAATTTTAATTTTTTCTTTAATTTTTTGTAACACAGTACTAGATTCAAGATAATTTTTACTCGTTACTATAATGCACTTACTTTTTTTTAAAAAAGCTCTCTGAAAAGGTTTAAAAAAAAAATATAATATTTTTTGATGCACTATATCTGAATGATAAGTCACTACTATTTTAAATTTAAAAAAAATTAAAAAAAATTCGACACTTGGCCACGGTGAATGAAAATGAATGTTTGATATTGTTTTCCTATTTTTAAATAGAAATTTAATTAAATCTATTGATATATTGTCGGATCTTATTTTTTTACTTGTTTTAAAATAATATATATCGTCTTTTTTATGAGTTTTTTTAGACCCTGCAGTTAATATTATATGTTTAAATTTAGTAGAATTATTGAATATATTGTGTATATATGTTTCAACTCCTCCGTACGAGTCAGGTATATATGTTTTGCAAATATGAAAAATTACAGTCATTGAATTTTTAGTATGATAATTCTACATGATTTTTTTATACAAAAGGGCGGTGGTGAAAATTTAATCATATCTATTGCACAAAAATATAATTCTAAAATTTATACTTTATTTAATAAATCATATCTTAATTTAGATAATATACACGTTTTTCGTTCATCAAAATTTTTTAAATTATTTAATAAATCTCTTTTTTTCTTGATTTCTTGTTTGTTAATTAAGATCAAGACAAAAGAGACTCTTATGTTTAGTGGAAATTATTTGATTTTTAGTATTTGGAGGTGCGTTTCGCCAAAAATTATTATTTATCATCATTCACTACCAAAAAGTGTTTTTTCTGAAAAATACATAGGTTTTAATAGAAATTTTATTAATTTTCTCATTAAAAAACCTATTCTTGCATTACTAAAATTTAACTTACGTAAAGTTGATATAATTTATTTTAATTCTGAAAAATCTAAAGTTAAATTTATTGACTTAATTGAGTTAGATCCTAAAAAGACAAAATTAAAAATTCTCTATCCTTTTAGTAATTTAGAATTAAATAATTCGTATAGAAAACCAAAAGATTATATAGTAATTAATTCGAGGCATTCTGAAGAAAAAAATATTCTTTCAGTATTAGATCTCATTAAGGATAGACCTGAAATTAAATGCTACGTGACTAACTATGGCATTTTAACTAAATCATTAAAGTTTAAGTTTCAAAGTTATAGCAATATCTTTTTATGTGGATATCTATCTGAAGAAAAATATTCTGATATGCTGAGTGGTGCTATTGCAATAGTTTTTCCTTCTTTTGATGAAGATTTTGGAATTGCTGCTTTAGATGCTTATAATTCTAATATACCTCTCATAATATATAAAAATGCTGGTTTTTCTGAAATCCTAGGTCCTGAATATGAATTATATTTAGATAATGTCGATTTATTTAATTCAATAAAATTAGTTGTCGGTAATGGTTCTAGAAATTATTATAGTAGTAGAATTAATTTTAAATTAGAATTTTTTAAAGAGTTTGATAAACATATTTAATTATATCTAATTAACTAAAGTAGATAAATATTATGAAACATAAAATAATTATTACTGGTGCAGCTGGCTTTATTGGTTTTCACTTTAGTCTTCTTTTGCTTAGTAAAAATTTTAATTTAATTGGTATTGATAATTTAGAAGGATTTTATGATAAGAAACTAAAACAAAAAAGACTTAGTATTTTAAGGCAGTATAAAAATTTCTCTTTTTATAAAGCTGATATTTCCAATATAGATAAAATAATTAACAAAAATGATATTTCAAAAATTTCTTCAGTATTTAATTTTGCTGCTCAGCCTGGTGTTAGGCTATCATATAAATATAGTGACAATTATTTAAACTCTAACGTTACAGGTTTTTCAAATTTATTGCATTTTGTTTCAAAAAATAAAATTAAATATTTTTTTTATGCCTCCTCTAGTTCTGTTTACGGAGATTTACAATCAAATCAAAATGAAAATGTTTTTGGAAATATTAAATCCTATTATGCATTAACTAAAGTAATTAATGAAAAAATTACTAAAGAATATTCAAAACTATATACAAATACTAAATTTATAGGTTTAAGATTTTTTACAGTTTATGGACCTTATGGTAGGCCCGATATGGCCGTATACGATATGACTAATAGTATTTTTTTAAATAAAAAAATTATTCTTTTTAACAAAGGTAAAAATTCAAGGGACTATACCTATATAGACGATTTAACAAATTTATTATTTTCTCTTTACAGATATAGAGATAATATTCCCAAAAACTTTGAAATATTCAACATGGGGTTTGGTAAAAGTTTTACAACTATTCAGATGCTAGAAAAATTAGAAAAAATAATTGGGATTTCTGCTAATATTAAATTTGGTAATAATTCTCTAGATGTTATAAAAACAAAATCAAATTTTAATAAACTTAAAAGTTTTTTAAAATTAAATGATAAAATAATTACTAATATTCCATTACAATCTGGCTTATTAAATTTTGTAGAATGGTATAAGCTTTATAATAAAATTTAATAAAATTTATTAATCTAATTTAAAAAAAATAATTTTGTTTATTTGAGAATATTGAAGAATCTCTCTTCGTAATGAATCTAAGTAGCTCATTATGAAATTTATCACTAAATATATTTTTATCTTCAATTGATATTTCCTTCACATTATTAGACTTTTGTTTTAGTAATTTCTTATATGCTGTTGTAATGTTATTAATGTCCCCAACATCATTTATAGATAAAGGACTTATACCTATCTCAAATGACCTTATTAGTATTTCTCTTTGTGATGGTTGAATTATATTACATAAATAGTTGTAGCCTTGTTGGCTATTTACTAACACAGAAAAACCGTAAAATGACGGTTCTTTAATTTCATTATTATTTTTACTAAATTTACCATTTTTTTCGTCCCATACTTCTTCTGAATTTGGATAGTAAATAAAATCAAGTCCTTCTTTATATGCAAATCCATCTGAATTTACTTCAAAAATACTTTCATCTTTTTGTGACGATGACACTAATTCATAGTAATCTGTTGAGAAGGTATTTTTATTTAATAGTGAGTATTTTTTTCTTTGTTTAAACAGAATACTTTCAAATTCAGGATGATTAAAATTTAATTTTTTATTCATGGATAAGTAGTTTAAAAATTTTATATTTTCTATATTTGAATAAAAGCTTTGAGACAATGTATATTTATATTGATTATCAAAATTAAATAAATCCTCTTCGACAGATAACTGTAATTTTTTTTTTGATATTATTATAAATGTATCTAAGTCTAATGGATGTATGTTAAAATCCTTTTCATTATTATTTATTAAGTTTAAATCATAATATTCATTTACATATCTTGGAATATTTAATTTAATTTTTTTGTTTAGAAGTTGTTTCAAATTTATGTATTCACCAAATATTAAGTCATATTTTATGTCATTAAATTTTGATTCATTCGTAATTTCTATGTCATATACCATATCTCCGACACTTGTAAAATTTCCTAATGAGTAATGTAAATAATTTTCATAATCGTAATAACCATCAGTAATTAATTTGACAGATATATCTTCATTTGTGTTTGGACATTTTTTTTCTTCAGCAAACAAAATATTTATTGATATTAAGCTTATTAAAATTGTATTTATAAATAACATAATTTTAATATTTTAAATTATTTTTTAGACTGTCCAAACATCTCGCTATAGACTCGGTCTTCAATTGTATGATCGTTGTCTAACAATAATGGTATTTCCATTTTATCTGCCATTTCAATTTCTATTGAAATAACGTCTTTGGCTTCAATATGATCTGCATGAGCGACCACTGGTCTTTTGGATGGATTAATATTTGTAATTTTAATTTTAGCATTATTAAATAATAGTCCTCCTTTCCAGTGCCTTGGCTTATATGAACTAACTGCTGTTAAAGCAATAACATTACCATCTAATGGAATAATAGGACCTGAAGCTGAATAGTTATAACCTGTACTTCCGACAGCTGTTGATGCCATTATTCCATCACACACTAATTCTTCCATCCTTGTAACTCCGTCAATTTCTATTTTAAGTTTGGCTGCCTGGTATTTTTCTCTTCTAATACTGACTTCATTAATTGCAAGTGCTTTAACTTCTTGACCTGTAGGATTAATAGTTTTCATAATTAATGGCTTTAATTTTAATAGTTGTGCTTTTTCGATTCTTTCTTCTAAATTTTCAATATTAAAAGAATTCATTAAAAATCCAACATTACCAAAATTCATTCCAAATATAGGCTTCGATAATTTTAAGTATTCATGCAAGGTCTTTAAAACAAATCCATCTCCA
>Ga0222670_1000275_pt1 | contig 23389 bp, 25 predicted proteins | sample AntAcemetagen732_FD_181148 | JGI IMG/M metagenome (GOLD analysis project Ga0222670, IMG submission 181148) | Saline water microbial communities from Ace Lake, Antarctica - #732 | ecosystem: Environmental > Aquatic > Non-marine Saline and Alkaline > Saline | place: Antarctica: Ace Lake... | reverse complement strand
TGTTTGAGTACAAACAGTTTTACCAGATAAAGCTCCAGTTATAGTTTTAAGTGCTTTATTAACACCTGAACCACCTAATGTTAGATTTACTCCTTCAGGAGTTTCCATTCCCTCTAAATCTGAACCTTTCATAACAGCAAGTGAAGCAACTTCGTCAGCATAACCTTGAGAGAAAGTAATTACTTTTTTTCTTTCATCAGTAATTGACATTCCAGCCATAATTGCATCAAATTTTCTCATTTGAAGAGCTGGTATCATTCCATCCCAATCTTGCTCAACAACTTCACATTGTCTTCCAATGTATCTGCAAAGTGAATAAGCTAACTCTACCTCAAAACCAATAAGAGCACCTGAAGCGTCCTTAGAGTTCCATGGTGGGTAAGCGCCTTCTGTTCCAATCTTTATTTTATCGGCGTAAACATTTCCGATTAATAATAAAGAAGCAAGAACAGTTAAAATTGTTTTTTTAAATATATTCATTTTTTTCTCCATAATTTTAGGGGAAGAAATCCCCCTTAGAGATATTTATTTCACAAATTTGCTAATTTAAAAAGAAATTTTTAGTGATTAATTGATGATGAAAAGTTCCAAGAACAGTCAAAACTTGGGATATAAACCCTATCCAAAGTTGTATTTCCAAAATTCTTATTAAAAACATCTAACCATTTCTCTACTTGCTCTGGTTTCTTATCTTGACTGCCCACTTGAGTGGTAATTACTCCATTTGGCTTTAATATTCTAATTAACGAATCCATATTTTTAGCGGCAAGGTCTATACAAAACTGATCATCGTTAAGATCTACAAAAATTTTATCATATTTATCATCTTCAACAAATTTTATACTTTCAAAAGCATCTCCCCAAATACACTTAACAGAATTTTTTTCTGTTGATTTGTTACCAATACTACCAAGGTGTTTGTTGCAAACCTCAACTACTTCAGGATCAAGTTCATACCAGTCTATAAAATCAAAACCTTTAGACATACATTCTCTTGCAACTCCACCATCGCCCCCACCAATGATAGCAGCTGTTCCCATGTCTTTATTTAATTTTAAAGCAGCGTTTACAAATGTTGAGCTATACAAAACCTCATCATTTGTTGCGACTTGAATTTCGTTATCAATGAATAGTGATTTACCAAATTGTTCTAAATCTAATATTTCAATATGTTGACCCACCTTAGATTTAAAATCTTCTAAAACTTCATTTACTACGTAAGATTTTTGTAAACCTGGTGAACTATAAATGTCATGGTACAAAGATTTTGTATCTCTATCAAAAGCTTTTGTAACAATTCTTTTATGTTTGAATTCTTTCTTAACAATATCAAATGCAATAGAGGGGCTTATTTTTCCACATGTGAAAAAATCAAAACTAATAATACCTTTTTCTGGAAAGGTATGAAAGCTGATGTGACTTTCAGCTAATAAGGCAAGTATAGTGAAACCTTGAGGCTCAAAGCTATACTTTGAAATTTCGAGAATTGTAACTTCTGCAGCTTTTGCAATTTTACGAATTACATTTTCGTAGACTGAAGGGTCATACTCTTGAGTAGTACCAATGAGGTCTAAAGTTATATGCTCACCTACTTTAGTCATAAAAATTATTCCCTCTTATAATTTTTTATTTATATTAAGTTGATAGGTTTTATATAGGTGTATTAATAATTTTCAACATTTAATCAATTTATTCAGATTTAATCTTCTCCTTACAAAGAATTATCGTTTTTTCTTTATCAAAATTACTAGATATTTTTCAATTTTCTTCAATACGCCATTAATTGATTTACTTATATTGTGCTCACTTAAGTTAAATATTACAATCATTACTAAAACAATAAAAATAAATATTAAAGTTTTTTACCGTCTAAATTAAATTTTATCATTGATTAGTTTCGCAAAAGTTTTTGCACCTAAAGCTAGATTTTCATTCCAATCTTTGCTAGCATTTTCATCTGCATTATCAGATATATATTTGAAACATTTAAACTCAATATTTTCTAACTTACAAACTTTAGCAATCGCGTAAGCTTCCATATCAACTACATCAATTTTCATTTCTATCTCTTGATCTACAAAATTATCACCCGTACCACATGAATGGCCTTTTTCTGAAAGTACTATTTCTTTAATTTTATCAAAAGGAGTCTCACCAAGCTCAAAATTTAGACCTCTAACATCCATGTCTCGTTGATAAAATTTTGTACACTCAACGATTCCCTTTAATTGAGTGTTAATTGCACCAGCAGTACCATAATTAATAATAATCTTAGGTTTGTGAAAATGTATTAGTTGTAATGTATTGTATGTTGCATTAATTTTACCAACACCAATATGGTTAAAATAATCTAAACCAAGTGTTTCTTCTTTAATTGCTGCAACAAATAATTTGTCCATAGTTTTTTTAATCAGGGATATTGATATATTATATATCCTGACTTTAATAAATTTTACCATTAAGTAATTAAATTTACTAACTAATTTTACTTGCCACTCAGATCTAAATTGAAACCTAGTCTGATAGCTACAAACAAAATGAGCCCAGCAGCTACCACTGTTAACAATCGACTAGTGAAAATTTTTAAGTTTAAATAGTTACCTATTTGACCACCAATTGAAACTGCTATTAATAAATAAAAATAATCTTGAACTTCTGTTAAAATTGAATTTTTTGTCAGCTGACCTATTATTCCAGAAATTGAATTTATAAGGATGAATAATGAAGTTGTTGTAACTATATGTTCTGGTCTTGCAACCCTTAATAAAAATAAGTTTTTTTGTAAAATCTATAAGACAATCATCAATTAAAATATTATGAAATATTTCATATCTTTCTTAATATTATAGACTTGAGTTTATCATTAAATAAGATGTTTTTTTTATACTTTAAATTGATCTCATTAATTCCATTAAAAATTTGAAGTGAATTAAATCTTAATAAGGTAGATATATAGCGCTGTTTTATCATTTTTAAATAAGTACTTTTTTTAATTTTAACTTTAAAGTTAAAACTTACAGTATTTTTTTTTATATTAAGTTTAAGTATGTTGTTCCAAATAAGATTATCTCTTTTAAACGATTGCTTAAGTTTTTGTTTCATCAAAGAAAATGTGGGTAATTCACTATCTTTTGTATCTAAGGTTAAAATTAAAATAATTCCTCCAAAGTTTAAACTAGAATATGAGTAAGTTAAAATTTTCTTAATATCTTTTAAATTAAATAAATGAATGGTTTGTTTAATCAATATTAAATCAAATTTCTTTTTATTATTTTTAAGATATTTAATTGCATTTGTTTTTTTAAAAGTAATTCTTTTGTCAAAATCTTTGTGATTTTCAATATCAAGTCCAATGGGCTTATTTATTAATTTGAGTTTAGAGGATAATGAGCCCATTATCTTACCACGACCACACCCAATATCTAAAATTTTTGAGTGTTTAGATAACTTTTTTTGTTTTAATAAAAAATTATTAAAGGACTGGATATATTTTGTAGAAGAAATCCAAGTTTTGTTGTCCCAATTTTTAATACTTAACATTATTTAATTTAAAACATTTTAACTTATATTTAAATAAAGTATTAGTTGTTGATGTTTAAAAAGTTACATATTTTTCTTGGTGCAACTGTCGCAGATGCAGCGGCAAGACCTTTGCATTGGGTCTATGATGAAAAAAAATTAAAATCGTATATTAAAGGAAAAAGGAATATTGCATTCTTTAAGCAAAATAGATCTCCATTCTATTCAATTAAAATAGGAGAAGTTTCTGGATATAATGATGTAGGTCAAGTGATGTTTAAAATATTAACTGAAACAAATAATCATAAGGAAGTCATTAAACTTTTTAAAAAAAATATTGTCAAAAATTTTGGACCAGGGTCAAGATATTGGAAAAATTTATCTTTAAGAAAAAAATACAAAAAAATTAAGTGGAAAACAGCTATGGTTGGCCCATGGATCCATCAAAATATTTTAGAAACTATCAAAAATATTAAACTAAAAAAAACTATCACGGGTGGGACTAAAGTTAACGAGTCTGATGGGTATTGCGCAAGTCTACCATTTTATTTTTTAAGCACCTCCGAACAGAAAACAAAACAAATTATAAGAACTGTTGCTAATGGCAAAATTAGTGAGCAATTTGCTTTGGCAAAACTTAAGATTATTGATTTAGCTGATAAAGGAGACAAGAACCCAGTTAATAGTTTTTTAAAAAAAAATATAAAAAACAAATATTTTAAAAATGTTATTGAAAACATCAAAAAAGTTAAAAGAATTAAGTCAAAACCCCACAATTTTGTTGTAAAGAAATTTGGTAAAGCATGTAGTTATCCAGGTACTTTTAATGGCGCAATACATGCAATTATCACCTCTAAAAGTTTTAAAACTGCAGTTATAAAAACAATTAAAGCTGGTGGGTGTAATTGTTCTCGTGCTAATTTTGTTGGTGCTTATTTTGCAGCTTTCAAAGGCTTAAAAGGTATTCCTAAAGATTGGATTAAAAAAACAAATCCTGCTAAATCTATACTTAAGTTTATTGCTTAAATGCAAAACCCATCGATCAAATACATTTTAAAATTATCTATTCCAATTTTTTTTGCAAACTTAGCTATTCCACTTGTTGGTATTATTGATACTGGTTTAATGGGTAACCTTGGTAACTTGTCATACTTATCAGCAACTTCTGTGGCTGCTAATTTATTTTCTATGATTTTTTGGAGTTTTGGTTTTTTAAGAATGGGAACTGTTGGTTTAGTTTCACAAGCTTATGGTAAAGAAGATTACACGGAAATATTTAATATTGTTGTTCGAAATTTAGTTTTTGTTTTACTAATTTCATTGATCTTAATTTTATTACAAAGTTATATATTTAATCTAAGTGTGGGTATCTTTAATTTATCAGAGACCACTAAGCAATTTTATCAGGATTACTTTCAAATAAGAATTTATTCAGCACCTGGTGAGTTAACACTTTACATTATAACTGGTTTATTTGTTGGATTGCAAAGGACCAAAATCTCAAGTTTAGCTGTTGGTTTTTTTTCTATTCTAAATATAATTTTAAGTATTATTTTAGTTTCAAAATTTAATTTAAATATTAAAGGGGTTGCTTATGGGACTTTATTCTCAGCACTTTTAATATCCACAACTTTTCTAGGTTATACATTTTGGTATCTAAATAAAATGTCTAAAATTAATATTAACATTAATAAGTTAATAGATCTTAATAAACTTAAAAACATTTTTAATATTAATCTAAACATATTTATTAGAACTATATTATTAACCTTTTCATTTTTTTGGTTTACTTACCTTGGCAGTCGAATTGGTGAAGACTATATTGCAGCAAATGCCATCTTGATTAACTTAGTCTTTTTGTCTGCTTTCATTCTTGATGCTTACGCATTTTCAACTGAAGGTATGGTTGGATATTCTTTGGGTAAAAAAGATATAGGTTTGTTTAAAAAGATTGTTAAAAACTCTTTTATTTTAAGCGCCCTTACTGGGTTAATTATTTCAATAATTTACTTTTTCATTAACAAATACGTTATTGAATTAATGTCTGACATTGAAACTATTAGAAATCTAAGCTCATCCTATGCAGTATGGCTAATTCTCATGCCTTTAATTTCATCTTTTTGTTATCAATTTGATGGAATATTTATTGGTGCATCACAAACTAAAGAACTCAGAAATGCTATGATTTTCTCTGTATTTTCTTATTTATTAATGTCTTTATATTTAACAAAGTTAATAGGCAATACAGGCATCTGGATATCTTTATGTTTGTTTATGGTGCTAAGGGCACTATCTTTATTTTATTATTTAGACAGAATTTATTTAAGATTTCGTACCACTAAATAAATTTAACTGCCTCTAATAAAATGATATTGTAAATCAATGTTATTTCGACAATTATTTGATAAAACCTCAAGCACATTTACATACCTAATAGCCTCAGCAAAAGGAAGAGAGGCCTTAATCATTGATCCTGTGCTAGAAAATGTTGAACAATACATTAAGCTTCTTAATGAATTAGATTTAAAGTTAGTAAAAGTTATTGATACCCACATCCATGCTGACCATATCTCAGGTATTGCTGAACTAAGAGATAAAACAAATTGTGTTACTGTAATGGGTGATAAAACACCTGCTGATGTGGTTGCAATGCAAGTTGCTGATGATGAAACAATTAAAATTGATGGCTTGGAATTAAAAGCTATTTATACTCCAGGTCACACCATTGAAAGTTTTAGCTTCTTGATGAATGATAGGGTTTTTACTGGAGATACATTGCTAATTAGAGGAACTGGTAGAACTGATTTTCAAAATGGAAATGCACGAGATTCTTATAATTCAATTTTTAATAAACTTTTAAAGCTTCCTGATGAAACATTGGTTTACCCTGCTCATGATTATAAAGGAGAGATGGTCAGCACAATAATAGAAGAAAAAAAATTTAATCCGAGACTTCAAGTAAATTCCGTAGATCAGTATATTGAAATTATGAATAATTTAAACTTACCTAATCCAAGCATGATGGATGTTGCGGTCCCTAGTAATTTACAATTAGGAATAGATTTTAATAAACAAAAAGTAAATAATGGTGTTAACCCAGAAAAATTTAATGAAATCAAAAATGATGCTCAATCAATTTTAATTGATCTTAGAGAACAAAATGAAATAGACAAAGATGGTATGATTAAAAATAGTACGGTTGTTCGTTTTCCAGAAATTAACGAGTACCTTCAAAAAAATAAAGATGCATTAAAAGATAAAAGAATTTTATTTTACTGTGCCCATGGCCATAGATCAACACTAGCAGTTCAATTATCAAAATCCTATCAATTCACCAATTGTCTTCATTTAATTGGTGGTCTTAAGAATTGGAAAAAAGAAGGTTTAGATTTATAAAATTAGAATTTAATAACTTAACTTCAAATTTAATCTTTTAAACTTATTTCTAAAACTAAAAAATAATTTATTATGGTTACCAGTATCTTTTTTAATTGTTTGTTGCCATAAGTGAACCATTTCATGTGACAAGGTATTTAAAAATTCCATTTTATTTTTATATTTAGGCATCATCTCAAGTACAAATTTATTTGTACCTTTTCTAAAAGAAATATACTCAACACATTGCCCTGATCCTCTAACTATTCTTTTAATCTTTACATCATTAAACGGATTGAGTTTGTTATTAAATAAAGATTTATTAAAAATCTTAAAATAATTTCTAATGTCTTTAAAATTAGTAGCATATTTTTTCTCAGACTCTATTGTGTCTCTAAATATTCTTTTTTTTGTTCTTACAATGTAGCTATCTTTAACGATTTTCTTTTTTTTCATTTTTATAATGTGGTGAATAAGCGTTACTTAATGTGTATAATTTCTGATTATCTACTACTAAATTTAGAACTTACAAGATAATAAAATCTTTAAAATACGATTATTTTTAACTCTATTATGATGATGTTATCTAATGATTATAAAGATTTTATAACAGAATAGATTTTGTCTTTATTCATTTGACCAATGCTTCTATAGACTTCCTTGCTATTTTGGTAAATTACAATTGTCGTCCAATAGTCAATGCCAAGCTGTTTTGCAATAGTCTTATCCTTTTCTTGTTCAAAGCTTAAAAAAAGGATATCCGTAAATTCTTTTTCGGCTTGATCTAGAATCTTAATTTGAACCTTACATGTAGTGCATGTTTCATTCCAAGAATTTATAACAACTATTTTTCCATCGAGTTGAGCTTTTTGGAAAATTTCATTATTAAAGGTAGTATTCTTTTCTGCTGCAAATGAGTTAAATGACAATAATGTAAAAATTAGAATTAAGATTTTTTTCATAGTCTAAATATATAAGTTGCCAAGTTAATTAACAACTCTTTAATTTATTTTATAACTCCAATTTGTTTCTGTCTTGATATAATAATTAAACCACTAATTATTATGATTAATGCGCCAATATAACTGCTAGTTGATGGAACTTCATCAAACAAGAAATATCCATAAACTATTCCCCATAAAATTACTGAATATCTAAAAGTTGATGTGACCGATACAAGTGCAATCTTGATGGTTGCAATTGAAAAAATATATCCCATTGCTAAGAAAAAAGCTGAAATGAATAAAATAAAAATATCTTTTAAAGTAAAATAATAAAATTTATAAAAAGTTAATAACCCAAAAAAAATAGTAACTACAAAACAAGTCATAAATGCAATTTGTAGACTGTGATAATCTTTTTTAAAATTTTTTGTATACATATCTCTAATAGAAAGCATGATTGCAGCCAAAATTGGGAATATAAAATAATAACCAAACTCTAGTTTTCCTGGATTAACAACCACCACAACTCCAACAAAACCTAAAATTACAGCACTCCATCTTCTCCATCTTACCTTTTCATTTAAAAAAATTGCGCCAAATGCAGTTAAAATAATTGGCGCCATACTTAATAGAATATAAACTTTAGCAAAAGGTAATAAAGCGATGCCAATAAAAAAAAAAAATGCTGCTAAAGATTCAAGAATACCTCTTATTTTTAGTTCTGTTGAAGAAAAAATTAATTTAAAATCTAATTGTTTTTTTATGTAGAGAAATAATAATATAAAAAATAATGTAAAAATCCCTCTTATAAAAATTATCTGATTTAAAACAAATATTTCATTGAAGTGTTGGTATATATTTTTAACAAAAGCATCATTTGTTGCAAAAGAAAATTGACATAAAAGCATATATAGTATGCCTAATAACTCATTGTTAATTTTAACTTTTGGAAACATTTCGGGAGTAAATACAGGCTTTTTTATTGATAATATACAAAAATTAGAAACCAATAAGAAGCTAGTCCTGCTAAAATTGTAACAATAATACTTCTGCTAAAATAACCAACGATAATGGCAAATATGGCTGCTAGCAACTTTGGATTACTATCAATGTCTATAGACCCTGTAGCATTAAGAAATATAGGAGGAAATATTATTGCAGGAAAAATAGCTGATGGAACATAGGATAAAACTTTTTTTGTCTTTTCATTCAAAATATCTCTCTTTAGAAAAAAAATCATAGAAAATCTTGTCATATAAGTCAAAATTCCACAGTATATAATTGTTGTCCAATGCATTATTTTTTCTTTTGATCAATTAATGTAATTATAGTAGCAACCAATAAAGCTGATAGTGCTGCTACAATAATGTAAGCTTGAAATGGAATAGCGTTATAACCAATGGTTGCCACAATTCCTGATACTAGCATTACAATTACATTCTTAAATTTTCTAAAATCATTGATCAACAAAGCAAGAAAGGTTAAGGAAATTGTAAAACTTAATCCTAACTCTTCAGGTACTACTGATCCAAGAACTATACCTAAAATTGTTGATATTTGCCAAATAGTCCAACAGGTAAAACCAGCTCCTAATAAATGGTAGTGTTTAAATTCATTTTCTTTATTTTTTTTAAAATAAATATTTGAAACAGCAAATGCTTGATCAATTAATACATAGGATAATATAATTTTCCAAGTAAGCCTTAAGTGAGAAAGATATTCAGAAAAAACTGCACCGTATAGCAAATGTCTAGAGTTTACTGCTGTTACTGATGTTATTGCTACTAATGATGATGCACCTCCAGAAAATAATTGCAATAAGACAATTTGAGAGGCTCCACCAAAAATTATAATAGACATACCAAATGTCATATAAGCACTCAAACCTAACTCCATTCCAATAACACCATATATAATTCCAAATGGAACTACCGGTATCATTAAAGGACTTACATCAATAATCCCATTGGATAATGTTTTTAATCTATTATTCATTTTAATTTAAGATTTTGTATTAGAAACAAACTATATGATCAATATTAATAGGACGCTTGATACCAAATTTTTCGTCAACTTCATGTTGATGAATGTGATGAGAATGAACAAATACTGGAATTAGTCTATTACTTGAAGTTTTAAGCGTATAAATAAAATTTGTTCCTCTAAATTTTCTATCTACTACTTCTAATTTTAAGTTACTTTGATCATCATGTTCTAGATCTTCAGGCTGCAATAAAAGCTGAACTTCAGATCCTTTTGGATAATGTTTTATAAAATCTCCAGTTATTGTTCCAAGATCATCATTTTCTAAACTATTTTCACCTGTAACTTTTGCTGGGATTAATATGCCTCGATTTAAAAAATTAACCACCTCTATTGAGTTTGGAAAATGGTAAACATTATACGGGTCATCGTATTGTTTAAGTTGCCCATCTAAAATTATTCCACATTTTGTTCCCAAATAAAAAGCTTCATATGAGTCGTGCGTTACAATAATTGTTGTAATCTTATGTTCTGTTAAAATTTGCTTTAATTTAACCTGTATTTCTTCTTTAAAATTCTGATCAACATTTGAAAGAGGCTCATCTAATAACAATAAATCAGGATTAGATAGCAAAGACCTTGCTAATGAAGCTCTTTGAGCTTCTCCAGAGCTTATCTGATGTGGATATTTATCAGCAATGTGTTCGATATGAAGAAGCTTATTTATTTCATTTAAATTTAAACCTTTCTTCTTCTTTTTATTTCTATCAGCACCAAATTTTATATTTTCTAAAACCGTATAATGGGGAAAAAGTGAATTGTCTTGAAACCCCATAGCAATATTTCTATTTTCAGGTTCAATATGAGTGTTGTCAGATGATAAGATTTTATTTTTTAAGATAATCTTTCCTGATTGTATTTTTTCCAAACCTGCAATTGTTCTAAGAATAGTAGTTTTGCCGATACCTGATGGACCCAACAAACAAACAATGTCTCCTTGATTTTCGATTGAAAGCGACACATTGTTAACTTTACTCTGAGCACTTGCCGCAAATGTTACATTGTTTATTTCTAAAAAATTTTTTGTCATAATTTTAATTCTTAAGGATATATCTAGATGTAATTAAAATAAAGCAACTTGCAATAAGTATAAGCAGTAATGATGGGGCCGCTGCAGCTTCAAGTAAATCTTGGGATGCATAAACGTATGCTTTTGTTGCAAAGGTTTCAAAATTAAATGGTCTCATAATTAGAGTAATGGGTAATTCCTTAATTATCTCTATAGTTAACAAAATACCTATTAATAAAACAGAATTCTTTAAATAAGGAACATGAATATTTTTAAATGTTTTAAGTTTTGAATAACCAAGAAGATAAGCACTTTCATCTATAGAATAATTAATCTTTAGGTAGCCAGATTTAATTCCATTATTTGCTAAAGAATAAAATCTTATAAAATAAACTAAAATCAGACCAAAAATTGATCCAATAAAAATAGGTTTAATCGTTTCTGTTCCAAGATAATTAATCATATTTAGATCTAACCATGAAATAAATGTTATAAAAGCAACTGCTAAAATAATTCCAGGTATTGCATATCCAGAAATAGAAAATGTATTTAATGCTTCTAAAAATTTACTTTTTGAAACTCTGTTTCCATAGTTTGAAATAAAGGCTAATAATATTAATAAGCAACACGATAAAAAAATTAACAACATTGTATTTGAGAATAATTCAATTAAATTTAAATCTAAAAAGTGTTTTGGAAAAATAATTGTCCAATATAACATTTGAAAAACTGGAAATAAAAAGCTTAAGAAAAATACTAACGTACAAAATAAAAACGCTAAAATTGATTTATAATTATATAAATGAACTACAGATTTTGATTTAAATCCTCCTTTTGATGATGTGTGATATTGAGCTTTTTTTCTAGATAGATTTTCTATAACAAAAAGTCCAAGTATAAAAATTAACAGGTAAGATGATAACCTGTTTGCTAAAGTAAGATCGTCAAAAGATATCCATGCATTATAAATACCTGTTGTTAAAGTCGACACTCCAAAAAATGAAACAGAACCAAAATCTGATAAGGTCTCCATCGCAACCAACGAAAGGCCAGCAACTATTGCAGGTCTTGCTGAAGGCAAAATTATCTTAAAAAAGGATTTTTGTTTAGAAAAGCCAAGGTTTTTACCAAGTTCTAGTAAGTTTTGTGACTGATAATGAAATGATGCTCTAGTTAATACATAAACATAACCAAATAACGAAAATGATATTGAAATTATCGCACCTAACATTCCATCAAACTTAGGGATATGAGTATTATAATTTCCCTCACCCAATAAGTTTTTTAAAATTGAAAAAGCAGTTCCATAGTTTTCAAAAAAAGCAGTTAATGAGTATGCATAAATATATGCTGGTACAGCAAAAGATAGGATTAAAGCCCATTTAAAAAAATTAACACCTGGAAATTTGTAAAATGAAACTAAATAAGCACAACCAACTCCTATAATAAATGTTAAGGTTAAAACACCCATCAAAAGTATTAATGAATTGTAGATATAATCTAAAAGAAAAGTATTTTTTAAAACTGAAACATAGTCTCCGGTTGTTTCAAAGAAACTACTGAATACAGTTATAATAGGTACAGCTACAATTATGGATATGACAAAAGAACTAAAATACCAAATGTTAATCTTATTACCCATTTTTTAACAACGCACTAATAACATCAAGCAGGGTAATTAACTTAATATTAAAAGCGCGCTGTGTTATAACCTCTTTATTTCCACTTCGCGTTAAGCATTATCTCTAATGCGATAGCTTGATTTTTTCCGTAATTAGCTACTTTAGTTTTAAGGTCTTGTTTAAAATTAAACCCCATTTGTGTAATTAATCCATGAGGCTCAACACCTTCAATCATTGGATATTCATACGTATTATTAACAATATGTTGTTGAGCATCTTTAGTTAATAAAAACTCTAACAGTTTAATTGCGTTATCTTTATTTGGAGCATATTTTAATATTCCACCTCCACTAATATTCATATGTGTTCCTCTATCACCCTGATTTGGGAAAAATGGTAATACTTTTTTTGCAGCCTCTTGTTGCTCTGCACCTTTACTACCAGAAAGCATAAGTGCGTAATAATAAGTATTTGCAACAGCAAGATCAGCTTCGCCAGCTGCTACAGCTAAAATCTGAGCTCTATCATTTCCCTTTGAGTCTCTAGCCATATTCTTAACCAAATTTTCTGCCCAAATAGTAGTGCTCTCTTTTCCATTATTATCTATTAATGAAGCTACTAGAGATTGATTATAAATATTATTAGATTGTCTTATAACAATTCTACCTTTCCATTTTGGGTTAGCTAAAGCCTCATAAGTCAATCCATTAAGATCATTGTCACTTACTCTCTCTGGAGAGTAATAAATTATTCGTGCTCTTTTAGCTATTCCTGTCCAATTTTTAGATCTAAAGTTTGCCGGTACTGCAGATTTAATTGCTGGCGACATAGAGTTTTGAAACATCCCTTTTAAATCGAAAAGTCCTAACTTTCCAGCATCAGCTGTAATATAAAGATCGGCTTTGGAGTCTTTTCCTTCTTCTATAATTCTTTTTTGAAGAGATTTATCTTTGCCGGATATGACATTCACTTTAATTCCAGTTTGAGATGTAAATTTATTGTAAAGCTGGATATCTGAATCGTAATGTCTTGCACTAAAAACATTAACTTCATTAGCTAAAGTCATGCTTTTAAAAAAACTCAAGGTTAATATAATAAGTATAATTTTTTTCATTTTTTCCGTTATTTTTTTACCCTTGATTAGTTTAGAATGCTTATTATTAACATTGCGAATGATTATCAATCGCATTTATTGACGCATTTTACAACGATTAATTACGTTAATATCAGGATAAGCAAATTACTAAGAAAAGACATGAATACAAGGAACCCTATAAAGAAATTGCAGTACATTATTGAAACGGTGCGGTTTCTAACTCTTCTTTTTCTTACAAAAGGCTTGTCATCAAGATCTGAAACGTCTCTTTCTCCAATTACTTGATAATCATATGACCAACGCCATATAGAGCTACCAAAACGTTCATCTTGATTATTGTAGAATATGATCCAAGCAACAATATATCTGTGAGAAAAATAAAGAATAATTAGAAGTAAACTACTTATAAGCATCTAAATATATAATCATATTTAGGAAGCTTATTAAAGACTAATTAAAACTGTTCAGATTCTGTGGAACCTGCCATAGCTGTTGTAGAGCTTTTTCCACTACTTATAGTATTTGAAACTGCATCAAAGTAAGAAGTTCCTACTTCTCTTTGATGTTTAACACTTGTGTAACCATCCTTCTCTCTAGCAAATTCAAGCTCTTGGATTTTAGAGTAAGCAGTCATGCCTTCAGTTTTATATTTTTCTGCAAGTTCAAAAATTGCAATATTTTGCGTATGAAATCCTGCAAGCGTAATAAATTGAAACTTATAACCCATCTCACTAATTTTTTGTTGAAATGTTGAGATCTCAGCATCTGATAAATGCTTCTTCCAATTGAACGAGGGAGAACAGTTGTAAGCTAATAATTTACCAGGAAACTTTTCATGAATTGCATCGGCAAACTTTTTTGCTTCTTCAAGGTTTGGCGTTGCAGTTTCACACCAAATTAAATCTGAATAAGGTGCGTAAGCTAAACCTCTTGAGATAGCCTGCTCAATTCCATGCTTAACATAATAAAAACCTTCAGGAGATCTTTCTCCAGTTAAAAATAGTTTATCATTTTCATCAAAATCATTTGTAATTAATTTTGCAGCATTTGCGTCTGTTCTTGCTAAAATTATTAAAGGTACATCTGCAATATCTGCAGCAAGTCTTGCAGCTTTTAAATTTTTAATCATTGTACCAGTTGGAACTAAAACTTTTCCACCCATGTGACCACATTTTTTTTCACTAGCTAATTGATCTTCAAAGTGAACTCCAGCAGCTCCAGCTTTAATAAATTTTTTTGTTAATTCAAAAACATTTAATGGGCCACCAAATCCTGCTTCTCCATCTGCAATAATAGGTAACATATAATCTGTTCTATCTTTTGATTTCATATCACCATCTTGTAATTCCATATGTTGAATTTGATCTGCTCTGATTAAAGCATTGTTCATTGACTCAACTAATTTTGGTGCACTATCATATGGATATAAAGATTGATCAGGATACATTTCACCAGCAGTATTTGCATCAGCTGCTACTTGCCATCCACTTAAATAAATTGCTTTTAATCCAGCTTTAGCATGTTGAATAGCATGATTTCCAGAAAGTGATCCTAATGTATTAATATAATTTTCTGAATTTAACAGATCCCATAATTTTTTAGATTGATGCTTACACATCGAATATTCAATTTTGATAGAACCTCTTAATCGCTCTACTTCTTCTGGAGTGTAGTCTTTTTTAATTCCCAAAAATCTTTTTAAATCGTATGAAACTTTAGCTTCTGAGCTCATAGGTAGGTCTTTCTAAATTATGTATTAAGAAAATTAAATCGTGTATAAATTAACGTTAAGAGGACTTATTTTTTTTCACTAAATTCTTGAGTGAATTCATTCATCCCACTAGAACCCCAATCACAATGATCGTCTCTTAGGTAAATACCTGATTGACTAAATTGATTCTGATTGTTGTTTTCGTTAATTTCTCTTTGATTTTCTTGATTTTTATTTGTATTTTTATTGTTCATGTAAACTTTATAATTTACTAAATTTACAAAATCTAATTAAATCGTTAAAAACCTTGTAAAACAAAGAAACTTATTGTAAATTTAAATTTACAAAATTTACAAATAGAGCTTATGAGTCAAATTGATTTAAAAATTGGTCCTAAAATAAAGGCTTTTAGAAGACAGTTAGGACTACAAGCAAACAAACTTTCAGAGGATCTGGGTATTTCTCCAAGTTATTTAAACTTAATTGAAAGTGGAAAAAGAAAAATAGATGGAGATTTGCTACTTAAGGTTTGTGAAAAATTAAATATCCAACTCTCAGACTTAACATCAAAATCTGATATTAACTTAGAAAATACTATTTCAGAAATTCTAGATGATAAATTATTTGAAGATCTGGATATTCTTGGTCCTGAAGTTAAAGACCTTGTTGGAACAAATCCTAAGATCGGTAGAGCTCTTGTGAGATTGGGAGATATTCTTAAAAAGAAAGATCACGAACTAATTAATAAAATAGAAAAAATTTCAGGGAAAATAGTCGATAATAGAAAAAACTCTTTTCCTGGTGAGGTAATATCTGACTTTCTTCAAGAACACAAAAACTATTTTCCAAAATTAGAAGAGTTTGCAGATAAAGTTTTTGGTAAAATTCAAAAAAATAATAGAACAAGATATATTGCCTTATGTGAGTATTTAAATAAAGAATATTCAATTACGGTTAAAGATGTTTTACCAGAAGAAGGAAAGCCTTTTTCTAAAATCTATAATAAAGATAAAAAAGAACTTTTATTAAGTGATTATAGTTCTTTGGAAACAAAAAAACTCCATGCGGCTGCACAAATAGCACAAGAAGGTGCAATGAAAGATATTGATAATTATCTTTCAAAATTTTCTTTTCCCTCAGAAGAGTCTAAAAAGTTAACTAAGGTTGCTTTATTAAATTATTGTGGTGCAGCAATTTTAATGCCCTACAAACCTTTTCATGCTGAATGTAAAAAATTAAAATATGACTTAGAGTTATTACAAAATACATTTGCAACTTCTTTTGAACAAGTTGCTCACCGTGTGACATGCTTACAAGATCCAAAATTACCTGGAATTCCTTTTCATATGCTAAGAGTTGACATGGCAGGAAATATCTCAAAAAGATTTTCATTATCAGGAATTGATATACCAAGATATGGTGGTGCATGTCCTAGATGGAATGTTTATTCAGCTTTTACAAGACCTGGGGTAATTCAAGCAGCTGTTAGCAAAATGACTAATGGTGAAAAATATGTTTGTATCGCAAGAACTGTTGAGAAAGGTGTAGGACGTTTTGGTCGATCAAAAAGCATACTATCAATTGGTCTTGGTTGTGACGCAAAATATGCAAAAGACTTTGTCTATACTGAAAACATTAATGTAAGTGATAAAACGTCAGAGATCCCTATTGGTGTATCTTGTAGAACTTGTGATAGACTAGACTGTTCCCAAAGAGCCTTTCCACCTTTACACAAAAAGTTTGATGTAGATATCAATTCTAGAGGTGTTTCAGTTTATGTTAATGATAAGTCTAGTTAATTAAGACTTCCAATCACCAATTTTACTAAACAAAAAGTTCCTAAAGGCGGTAATTCTTGCAGTATTTTTAAGTGATTGAGGATAGACAAAGTGAGCCTCTGTTATAGGTCCTTCTGAATTGGGAAGTACTTTTATTATATTATTTGAATTTGAAACTAAATACTCTGGAAGTGCTGCTAGACCTACACCAGCTTCAACTGCCAAAAGTAAACCCATAACACTATTAACTTTCATTACTGGTTTTCTTTTTTTACCATCTTTAATTCCAAGTTTTAAAGCCCAATCTGGATCATAGACGGGAGATGGTGCTCCTTTTCCAAATGAAATAAATTTATGTTTATTAAGATCTGAAATGGTTTTAGGCATCCCATGTTTTTCTAAATATTTATTAGAGCCATAAATATAATATTTTAAATCCACTAATTTTTTTTGAATATAATTAAGCTGCTTAGGTCTTCTCATGAAAATACCTATATCTGCCTGTCTCGTACTTAAGTCTAATTCCCTATCTTCAAAAATTAATTCAATTTCTATTTCAGGGTTTAAAGTCATAAATTCTTGAATACGAGGTGTTAACCAATGGGTACCAAAACTTCTAACTGTTGTAATGGTTAATTTACCAGTTGGTTTATTTTTTTGATCTCCCAAAGTAGATTCAACTTCTTTTAATTTACTAATTACATCATGAGCTGTTTTAAATAAATATTCACCATTTTCAGTTAATGTAAGACCTCTTGCGTGTCTTTCAAAGAGTTGTACTTTAAGATCTTGTTCTAAAGATTGAATTTGTCTGCTAATTGCTGACTGACTTAAGTTTAGGTTTATTGTTGCGTTAGTAAAGCTTCCAGCTTCTGCAACTGCATGAAATATTTTTAGTTTATCCCAATCCATTTATTTATTAAGATCAACAATATATCGTCCAGATGTCTCACCTTTTAGCATTTTCGGATATATATCTATTAAATCTTCTAAACTCACAGTTTTAATTGATTTTTCTAATTGTTCAAAATCAATAAGACTTTTAACTTCATTCCAAACAAACTCCCTTCTTTTAATCGATGCTGTAACCGAGTTAATTCCCCAAAGTTTAACACCTCTAATAATAAAAGGCATAACTGTTGTATTTAATTTATAATCAGAGGCGTTTCCACAGGCAGCAACAATTCCATTGTCTCTTGTTTGTGCAAGCGCATTAGCAAGTATCTTTCCACCAACAGTATCAACAACACCGTCCCATAAACCTTTGTCTAATGGTCTAGCGTCTTTATCTAAATCTGCTTTATTTATTATATTTTTAGCGCCTAATGATCTTAAATATTTTTCATTTTCTGCCTTTCCAGTAACAGCTGTAACATCATAACCAAATTTATTTAAAATCATCACTGCAATACTTCCAACACCACCGGATGCACCAGTAACTAAAACATCTTTTACTTTTTCACCTAACAAAAGTTCTTCTCTAGCTTTGATTGCAAAAGAACATAACAATGCTGTTAATCCAGCAGTCCCTAAGATCATTGCTTGTTTAGATGAGATATCTTTTGGTTTTTTAACTAAGTAATCTCCATTAACTTTAGCAAACTGAGAATAGCCACCAAAGTAAATTTCGCCAACTCTCCAACCTGTAAGGATTACTTCATCCCCTTTTATAAATTTAGAATTATCACTTTCTAAAACAGTGCCTGCGAAATCAATTCCTGGGATATGTGGAAATTCTTTTACTAATTTTGCCCCATTATTTAAAATAAGTGCATCTTTATAGTTTAAGTCTGAATAATCTACTTGAACAAGTACATCGCCATGTTTTAAAAATGATTTATCTATTGATTTTACTTCTCGTGTAAAATTTTCACCTTCTTGATTGACAACTAGTGCTTTAAAATTATCTGACATGCTTTTCCTCCTTAAGAAGGTTACTTACTAATAAATCTCAAATATCTATTCTGAATACTTAAATCTTTTTTAAATTCCCCTAAGAAATAATTTGTAACCGTTGTTGCATTTTCTTTTTTAATACCTCTCATCGTCATACATTGGTGTGCTGCATCAATTGTAACTGCAACTCCTTTTGCATCTAATGAAGTCATTAAAGCTTGAGCAACTTGCATTGTTAATCTTTCTTGTGTCTGTAATCTTTTTGAAAAAACTTCTACTACTCTTGCAAGTTTACTTAAACCTACAACTCTTTCATTTGGAATATAAGCAACATGTGCTGTACCAACTATTGGTGCCATATGATGTTCACAATGACTTGATACTGAAATATTTTTTTCAACAACCATGTCATCATAACCTTCAACATCACCAAAAGTTTTCTCTAAAATTTTTTCAGCATCTTCAGTGTATCCACCAAAATATTCTTTAAATGCTTTAACAACTCTTTTTGGAGTTTCTAATAACCCTTCTCTACTAGGGTCTTCACCCATCCAAGTTAAAATAGTTTTAAAAGCCTCTTCAGCTTCTTTGTCAGAAACTTTTTTGGTATCTAAAATCTTGCTATCTGTGTCTTCGACTAATTTCATAAGGCAACTTTATACAGTAAATCATTGTTTTTAAAATATTTAATATATCTAACAATATGCTACATAATTACCTAATTATGTTTAAAAAAAGAGAAAATATAGTTGAAATCGAAGAGGGCAAACTCCTTTCACCAAAATTTGATAATGATGGATTAATTCCAGTTATTACAATGTGTTCAAAAACTAAAGATGTTTTGATGCATGGTTACATGAATGTTGAAGCTTTTAAAAAAACCATTGAGACTAAAGAAGCTCATTATTTTAGTAGATCTAGACAGCAAATTTGGCACAAAGGCAAAACTAGTGGCTTTACTCAAAAAGTAACTGAAATTAGAATTGATGATGATCAAGACTCTATTTGGTTAACGGTTGATATTGGAGATGGTTCAAGTTGTCATGTTGGTTTTAGATCGTGTTTTTATAGATCAATTCCACTCGGCCCAATTGAAAATGGTAGAGAAATTGAAATGAAATTTGAAGAAAAAGAAAAATCATTTGATCCAGAGGTTGTCTACAAAGGCCAACCTAATCCTACAAAAATTTAAATGAGTGACAATCAAAAAAATGTTCTTGGTGAAGATCTAGAAGAGTGTTCTAACGACCCTTTAACTGGATGGCATAGAGATGGTTGTTGTAGTACTGATGAAAATGATCACGGTGTGCATACAGTTTGTGCAAAAGTTACAACAGAATTTTTAGAGTGGTGTAAAGAAGCTGGGAATGATTTAATAACTCCTCATCCTGAATTTGGGTTTCCAGGTCTAAAAGCTGGAGATGGTTGGTGTGTATGTGCTAGTTGGTATGCAAGAGCTGCCGATGCTGGAAAACCATGCCCTGTTTATTTAAAAAGAACACATGAAAAAACTTTAAAGCTTGTTTCAATGGAGGTTTTAAAGAAAAATGCTATTGATTTATCTTAATTAATTTAATTATCTTTCATTAAACTTAAATTATAAATACGTGCAGAAAATTTAGATAAGTTGTTTAGGGTATTTTTTTGTACGTTTAATATTTTTTTTTGGTGAACTCCTGTTATAGAATAATGTTTTTTACTGTCTATTGTTAAAAATTTTTCTTTTAATAATATATTTAATTTTCTAATAACTGTAGCTCTTGGGATGCCTGTAATATCTGAGATAGACATTGCGTTAACACCTACTTCCTCCTTTTGCTCAGCAAAGAAGTACTTTTCTAAGTAAAATTCTTTATTCATTTCACTATTATCATTTTTTTTTGAGTGCAAAGCGTGATTGACTAAACAAATGCCATGAATATGAAAGGATTCTAGATCGCCATAAACTTTTTTAAATCCTAATAACATAGGCATTTGCATTTCATAATAAAGTTTCCAAACAAATGAAAAATATTCCTTGCTTGTTTCTGTTAAACGTTCACTGCTGAATGGTTCTGATATTATCCCTTCTTCAACACATACATTTGAAAGAGTTGATAAAAATCTCGTCATTCTTTTTACTGTTTCTTCAGGTTTAATGCTTGGCCAAGTGTTTCTATCAATTATAATCTTTCTATTTACTCTTTTTATTATGCCGATTTCTTCTAATTCATTAATTTTTCTTCTAGTAGTTTCTTTTGGTATATTAAGTGATTTGGATATCTCTATTACATTTATTGTTTCTATTTCAACCTCATTTTGATCAAAATACTCCTCATAATTTAACTTCACAAAATTCTTTGAATAAACTTCAAATGTGTTCATCAATAAATGCATAATGATCATAAATTTTTCATAATCATGAAAAGTTCTGTAAACATTATTAACCCAAGCTAATTGTAGTGGTACCCAAACAGGCATTATCGAAACAAAGTTTTTCTCAATTACTTCTCGTATATTCTCACTGTGAATTTGCTTTGATATTTCAGGAAGTGATTTAGACATAAAATTATATTATAACCCAAAATGAACATGATTTAAGCAAGAGTCAACCCAAAATGAACATCGAGTGAATTGTGTTGTTTGTAGTTTGATGGTTTATTAATTGCATGAGTACAGAAAAAATAAATAGTACTGAGATTAATAATCTTTCTTCTTTGGCGACCCCCGAAAAAAGTGAGGAAGTTTCATCAGTAGGTCGAGTTGATATAAATATTTTATTAAATAGAGCTAGAAAAGTTAAAGAAAAAGAAACTCTAACAAACCTAGTTTTTGGAGGATTAACGCTCTCTCTGATTTTTGTTGTTGGTCTTATTTTATCTTTTTAATTACATATTTCCATATTTAGGCCCACCGCTACCCTCAGGTGTTACCCATGTAATATTTTGGGAAGGTTCTTTAATATCACAAGTTTTACAATGAATGCAGTTTTGTGAGTTTATAACAAATTTATTTACACCATTTTCATTTTGAACTTCATAAACGCCTGCAGGACAATATCTTTGCGCAGGTTCATCAAATTTTTCTAAAGTATAACTAATTGGTAAATTTGGATCTTTTAGTTGTAAGTGTACGGGTTGATTGTCGGTATGATTTGTTCCCGTTAAATAAACCGAACTTGTTTTATCAAATGTAATAATATTATCTGGCTTTGGATAATCAATTTTTGGCATTTCATTTGCTGGTTTTAATGTTTCATGATCAGCATGTTTGTGTCTTAAAGTAAAAGGTAATTTTCCTCTAAATAAAATTTGATCAATTCCAGTAAATATTATTCCTAATATTAAGCCCCAGCTAAAACTTGGCTTAACGTTTCGTGCGCTATGTAATTCTTCATAAACCCAACTTTTTTTAAATTTATCTTCATAAATTGATAAATCTTGTTTTTCTTTTAAATGTTCATTTATAGTTTCAGCAGCAATCATTCCACTTTTCATTGCAGTGTGTGATCCTTTAATCTTAGGCATATTTAAAGTTCCTGCATCACAACCAATTAATAAAGCACCAGGCATAAACATTTTTGGTAAACTTTGAAGTCCACCTTCAATTAAAGCACGTGCTCCATAAGAAATACGTTTTCCACCTTCAATTACTTTTTTAATTGCAGGATGAGTTTTAAATCTTTGAAACTCATCAAACGGTGAAAGATGTGGGTTTTTATAATCAAGACCAATTACATAACCTAAAAAAACTTGTTTGTTTTCTGCATGGTACATAAAGCTTCCACCATAAGTATTGTTATCTAATGGCCACCCTGCTGTATGCATTACCATTCCCTCTTCATGATTTTGTTCACTGATTTCCCAAATTTCTTTAAAACCAATTCCATATTGTTGAGGGTCTTTACCTTCTGATAAATTAAATTTTTCAATTAATTGTTTTCCAAGATGTCCCCTGCATCCTTCTGCAAAAACCGTAACTTTTCCTAAAAGTTCTATACCTGGTTCAAAGCCATCCTTTTTGTTTCCATTTTTATCAACTCCCATGTCTTGAGTTGCAACTCCCTTAACTGATCCCTCTTCATTGTATAAAATTTCACTTGCAGGAAATCCTGGAAATATTTCAACACCTAAGGCTTCTGCTTGTTCTGCAAGCCATCTACATAAGTTTGCTAAACTGATTATATAATTATTATGATTTTGCTGAACTGATGGAAGTAGCCATGTCGGCCAGCTCAATGATTTAGATTTTCCTAAAAATAAGAATTTTTCTTTAGAAACCTTAGTTTTTATAGGTGAATTAAGTTCTTTCCATTTTGGTAATAGCTCGTCTAAAGCTCTAGTTTCAAAAACATTACCACTTAAAATATGAGCTCCTATTTCGGATGCTTTTTCTAGTAAGCAAATATTTAATTCTG
>Ga0222670_1000273_pt1 | contig 23497 bp, 30 predicted proteins | sample AntAcemetagen732_FD_181148 | JGI IMG/M metagenome (GOLD analysis project Ga0222670, IMG submission 181148) | Saline water microbial communities from Ace Lake, Antarctica - #732 | ecosystem: Environmental > Aquatic > Non-marine Saline and Alkaline > Saline | place: Antarctica: Ace Lake... | reverse complement strand
CGCCTCACCTGAAATCCCATATTCATGTCCATAAAAAGATTTTTGTTTACCACCATCAGATCGAGCAACTTTTTTTACACCAGAGAGATGTTTTGTTACGTCGACAATAATAGAATCATTTAATGGTCCGCCTGTCATATCAGTTCCCGCTGCACGCGCTGTAATCGAAAGCCCTGGATTATCTTTTTTATTTTCATTAACCAACTGCACTAATTTTTGAATATCAGATGAATCCTTAGGTGTAACTACCATTTCGGGCATAATAGAAAACAAACTCCAGTCTTTGGAGTATTTTTCAATACCAGTTGTTTTCACTTCCCCTGATAAACCTTCAGTTAATTGATCAATAAATGACATAGCAAAATTATAGCACGTTAAAAGACGCACCATTACAGTGCGCCTAAGATTAATACTCAAACAATTCTTATTTCGCTACGGATGCAAAAGCAAGCTCGTTCGTAACAAAAGCCTCAACTCCTTTCCAGATCTCTTCTTTTTTCTCGAGACTCTCAGCCTTTATATCCTCAGACAGCTTACCCTTTTGGGCATCTTTTATTGCCTTGATAGCTTTAAGAGTTTCTTTTGACTTTTCAGATAGATTACCTTTTTCGATAATCGCCTTAATCTGCGGTATTGTGAGATCGCCTTTTGGTTTATACCACATACTTACCGAAGGGATACTCTCCTCTTCAATAAGAGTAAAGAATAAGCTTATAAAGCGAGGTGAAGGTTTCTTAATGCCGAAAGATTCAATATGCTTTTCTACTTGACTACCACTTACGTAGCCATTGTCTTCCATCGTTACCATTTAGTTTGGGTTTTTGGGTTATTTATTATTGTTACAGATCAAAAAATATATTATATATAACAAATAAAAACTGTCAATACTACACAACTTATCTATTAACAATTCATCAAATACAGCAAGAGGTGCGAAAGCACCTCTTGCTGACACTATTTTAAGACATTAATATTATGAACGAAACTTATCTAAACCAAAATATTTTCCCGCATTCATAACAATCAACACTGCAAATACGGCAATATAAATAATATGATCATCTACTAAAATACCGTGACCTACTGATGGAAAATCTAAAATCGGTAACCAGTATAAAAACATTAGCAACATTCCAGCGTACGAAGCATATCGAACAAATAGACCAAGAATTAATCCAAGTCCAACCAATAGCAATCCCCACTCATTCAAGAAACTTACCCATCCTATATTTCCAGCTGATGCTAACCATTCAAACAGCCCTGGAAATGTCGAAGCGTTTCCTAGATATCCTGCAGCGCTCCATGTTGGATCAATAATTTTTGATAATCCTGCGTAAAAAAATAACCAGCCTAAGCCGACACGAAGAGCGGTTAATGCATACTGTTGTACTTTATTCATACGAATTGTATAAATTAAATTAATAAATCATCCCAGTCTTGCTTGAACTTTGCAAGACCAGTATCTGTTAAATCATGTTGAATATTCAAATTCCCCCACTCTGCAGTGTAATCAATTTCTTGAAATGGAATTGGTGAAAGATCTAGAGAGTTACCTGACGCTTCAACACCTTCTTGCATAGCAACAAAAATCTTAAACGGCACGGTCATTATATGTGAGCCAGCTTCAATAATACCTTGCACATGATCAACTGAACGAATACTTGCTGACAACACCTGAACATTACTGGCCACGTTTTGATAATGCTTTACAATATTTCTAATTAAATCTAATCCCTGTTCACCCTTGTCGTCTAATCGTCCAATAAATGGCGACACATATACTTGCCCTGGTTTTGCACCAAGCGTTGCCTGGTGAACAGCCATAGCTTGCTCTTGCGTAAAGCACAGTGTCATATTTACATTTACACCATCTTTTACAAGAATACTTGCTGCCTCTAAACCTGCTGCTGTAATCGGTAATTTGATATGTGGCTTAGGTAACCATCGCAACATCATGCGAGCTTGTGAAACCAAATCATCAGCATCTGAATCAGCACCAGCATACACCTCAACTGAAATTGAACCATTCGGTAAATATTCTGCAATCTTTAATACTGTTTCTTTATACATCGAAAACAATTCATCTATAGTAATACCACCTTTTGCGGCTCTCTCTTGAAATAGTGGTGATTTGGCTACAAGCGACGGGTTAGTTGTTTGACCGTCTAATTGAAATCCATAATCAAGTGTTTGCTTTGTCTCCATAGAGTTACCACTATCGAGAAAGAGTTTTGTGCTTCCTGTTGAAAATTCCATATACAAGCAGTATATCACAAATGAAATAGGTCGTGATATACTATCTTATATGAATACACAACCAACCATTATGGCCGTGGGAGATATCCTCATCGATGCCTTTATAACGTTACAAGACGCCCGAGTAAGCTGCGATATTAATGATGCGAACTGTAGCATTAGTATGCGTTGGGGAGATAAAATTCCTTACGAAGCATTAACAGTAATTCCAGCTGTTGGGAATGGACCAAATGCATCTGTATCCTTTTCACGACTTGGAGCAAAAGCATATGCACTAACCCATATCGGAAATGATGCACACGGACAAGAGTGTCTCGACGCGCTAAAAGCAAATAATGTTGCAACCGATTATGTTATTACTCAAGACGGTAAGAAAACCAACTATCACTTTGTTCTTAGTTACGAAGCTGAACGAACAATTTTAATAAATCATGAGGCATACAATTATAATCTTGCAGAACATGTTGGAGACTTTACTCCTGATTGGATTTATTTCACATCAGTTGCCGAAGACTCAATGCAATATCATGCAGACATTGCAAAATGGGTAAAAGAAAAAGGAATTAAAATGTCATTCCAACCAGGAACATTTCAAATTAAACTTGGTGCCGAAACATTAAAAGACATCTACGAAGCAACCGAAATTTTCTTTTGTAATGTAGAAGAGGCACAACGTATTTTAAAAACAGAGTCACGTGACTTGCCAGAGCTATTAAAAGCTATGCGAGAACTTGGACCAAACATTGTATGTATTACTGATGGACCAAAAGGAGCGTCGGTATACGATGGAGAAAAAATGTTAATGGTTCCTATGTATCCTGATCCAGCTCCCCCGGTAGAACGAACTGGTGCTGGTGACTCATTCTCATCTGCATTTACATCATATATGGCTCTTGGATATTCACTCGAAGACGCATTACTTCGTGCACCTATTAACTCAATGAATGTTGTACAACATATTGGAGCGCAAGAAGGGTTAATGACAAATGAACAAATTGAAGAATGGTTAGGGAAAGCTCCAGATGATTATAAAGTAATTTCACTACAGTAATATGGAAAATTGGGATCACAAGCCAGGAGAAATAACCAATGATAGTATTGAGAAGCTTATGAAGGAAAAACCAGGTGCGACTATCGGTAACCTTATTCACGGTGTGCCGTCAAAAGAGCTCGACAGTGAACAAACAGAGCTACTGCAGCAAGAACGCGATCAATTAGTACTTGAAACTATGCGACTACAAATTGACTTAGAAAAAATAACAGGGGCAATACCTGATCCACATAGTGATGCCGAAATTGAAATTAAAAAGATGCAAGAAAATCTTTCAAAGAAAAAAGAGTTTTTACTTAAGATAGAAACCTATCTTGCAAAACATGGCGAAATAAAATAATAATAATAATTATGACTCAAGATCCTACAAACAGGCCTTTTCAAGAAGACGATGATGCAATGCTTGAGAAAAAGAAAAGCGAGCTAGATAATCTTATGTCACCTGAAGAAAAAGATTATCAAGGTAACGATCCATTATACCGTGAAGCAATGGAACAATATTTTGGAAAAAAGAAAGTTTTAGAATCTGAAATAGAACACCTTGAAAGTGTTCAGCGGCAAATTGCTCGTGGCGACTTAAAAGGTGGATTTGGAATTAATTAAACTATAATCGCAATCAAAGATACAAGTGCAATCGCAGCAAAAACAACATTCAAAACTCCTGATGGATAATCTTTACGATTAAACGCAGTAATTACAATACCGATACCTCCAAACAAATTAAGTATTAGATACGATGCATCGTGTGGCCCTACTTTTTCAAGACTCAACATTGCAAAGCCAATAATAATAAGCACAGCTCCTACGTATCCAAATAAATCTATAAATTCAAAATGCTTAAACATGCTATTTTCGTTTAATTAATTTTTTAACACGCTCTTTAATCGAGCCTTGATCTAAACCATAATGCTTCATCAATTCCTCTGGTGTTCCTGATTGCCCAAACTGGTCATCGATTGCAACCATTTCCATTGGTACCGGATTATTCTCTGCAAGCAACTCTGCAACAGCTGATCCCATTCCGCCTGCTTTTTGATGTTCTTCTACAGTTACAATAGCGCCAGTCTTTTTTGCAAAATCAATTACAGCTTCCCTATCCATCGGCTTAATCGTGGCCAAATTCATAACTGAAATATTAATACCTTCATCACCCAATTCTTTTGCAACAGTTAATGCGTCATATACTGATGTTCCGCATGCGATAATCCCCACATCTGGATTTTTAGATTCGTATATATTTTGTGCTTTCCCTATCTCAAAAGGTGTCTCTGGTGTTGTAAATACAGGAAAAGCAGAGCGCGACAGACGCAAGTAAACTGGCCCGTCATACTCTGCAGCTGCGATAGTCGCCTTACGAGCCTCTTCGCTGTCTGCAGGCACGATAACAGCCATATTTGGCTGCATACGCATCAATCCTATGTCTTCGAGAGCTTGATGAGTTGCCCCATCAGGACCAACAGATAATCCAGCGTGTGATCCAACAATTTTAACCGGTTGATTATTTAATGAAATAGTAGAACGAATTTGTTCGTTGTTACGTCCTGGTGAAAATGCTGCGTAACTAGCGATAAATGGAATCTTTCCTGCTGCTGCCATACCAGAACCAACTGTCGCCAAGTTTTGTTCAGCAACTCCTAATTCAACATAGCGTTCAGGAAACTTTTCTTGAAACCAATGCATACGAGTAGACTCAGCAAGATCTGCACACAACGCTACAACTTGATCATTTTTTTCTGCAGCTTCTACTAAACCATGACCAAAACCATTACGTGTTGGTGCAGATTTTAATTTCTCAGGATTAAATGTATCTGGATTAAGTTTTAAATTTGGATTTAACATATTATTTTCTAAAGATATAACCAATAAACCATAAGCCTGTAGAGATACCTGGGAAAACTAAGAATCCAGGAAAAACATCATGCCATGCACCTCCTGCGCATCCGATACATGTACTTGCATAACCCCCAAAGAATCTGAATAAAACAAGTCCAAACAGAAGCATTACTATCACACTCATTGTATAAAACAGTAGCCTCACAATCCTACGTACCAGACGCATTCTTCTATATTTCTTCAAAATATGAGCAACTAGAGTCATAATCGAAATAAAGACAATAGCTACGATAAACCCAGAAAGCAGTTGATGATCGTTAGCAAAATCTCCAATCTTATCTATATTTATTACTGACTCTCTTAAAGGTTTTGGTTCTGGCGGCCAATCAGCACAGTCACCGGGCTTTGCGGGAAAACATGCATGTACTGTTTTTATTAAAAAATTACTCATGATGACTAGCCTCTATCTGTCCTCGTAATGTTCGCAACTCTTTCAAGAATTTTTTCTCTTCCTCGGCTGATGGTGGTTTTCCGTGCCACTCGTGATCGAACTCAATTTCAGCAATTCCCTTACCTGGAATTGTATGCGCAAGAATCAGTGTTGGTTTTTCGTAAATAGCTTTCGCCTCTTCTACTGCATCTATAAAGTCTGCAATATTATGTCCGTCAACTTCAATAACATGCCAATTAAATGCTCGATATTTATCTGCTAGAGGCTCAAGCGGCATTACATTTTCTGTCATCCCATTAATTTGAATATTGTTACGATCCATCACCGCAGTTAAATTTGAAAGTTTGTTTGCACCTGCAAACATTACTGCCTCCCAAATGTTTCCGGCGTCTTGTTCACCATCGCTTACACAACAATATGTTCGCCATTTTTTACCATCCATACGCGCAGCAAGAGCCATACCAGCAGCTTGCGATAATCCAGATCCAAGTGGCCCTGACGTTGTTTCAAGTGCTGGAATTCGTTCACGCTCAGGATGGCCTTGCAATCGTGATCCAAATTTACGCAATGTAGATAATTCGTCTACTGGAAAATATCCTGCATGTGCCATAGCGGCATAACGAACTGGAACAATATGTCCGTTCGAAAGAATAAGTCGGTCACGATCAGCCCACATTGGGTCACGTGGGTCATGATTTAAAATATGAAAATAGAATGCTGTAAAAATATCAGTCATTCCAAGCGGTCCTGCTGTGTGACCTGAACCAGCGTCTTCCAACATATCAACAATAGACTGCCGAATGTCGTTCGCCGTTAATTCGAGTTCCATAATCTTTTGGTCTGAGAGATGTGCCATAAAGATATTATAACAGAGAAAAGTTACTACATTAACTCTTTAACAATATAGTGTGTGATATAGAGAACAAATAAACCTGCTACTAATGATATCCAGTAACTTAATTCTACATTCTGCGGAAAAAGATATATGTCTAATAATCCCCATAAACCCCTCCAGACACTTATAACACTTGCGGCAATAACAATGGCAAATGTTATCTTATGGTGTGACTTAAATGTTTGTATTTTTTTCAACATAACAAATGATAATTAATCTAACAATGATTGCAGTTTTTTAATATTCTCTGACGGCACCCCGTCAAACACTGCTGAGCCTGCAACAAATCGTGTTGCACCAGCTTTTTGCAGTTCTTCGATTGTATCGACATTTACTGAACCGTCTACACTGATTGGCATCTCAGGAAACTTATTATGTAAGTATTCAATATTATCAAGCGATCTTGGTTCAAATGGCTCACCTTGTTTCCCTATTTCATCAATACCCATAACTTGCACGAAATCTACCATATCCATATATTTATCTAATTCAGCAACAGGATAATCATCATCAAATGATAATCCAATTTCAACAATACTGCGCAGCGAATCAAATTCTGCAAGTGACTTTTCTGGTTCAAGCATTGACTCAATATGTAAAACAATTCGTCGTGGCCCAAGAGCCATCCATTGATCAATATTTTTTTCGGGTCGTTCGATCATAAGGTCTAACTCATAATCAACTTTATCCCATTGCGGTAATCCAGCTTCTTCTTTTTGAATTTTTTGAAAATAAATATCTTGCGGAACCCCATCAATCACTTTGTGAAAATAGGGCCATGTTTTTGCACCAACAAATTTTCCATCCATAATATCCAATTGCACAATTGCAGCGTGCCCTACTACAGACTTCACATCATCTTCGATATGATAAAAGTCTTCTGGCATTATTGCTGGAACTATTTCCATAACTGCTTCATTAATTTCTTTTTAGTTTGACGCATTTTTTTATCAAGTACTGTAATTTGTTCCAACAACACTGCAACAGCGTCTTCGTCTTTTTCGTCAGGCTCACATGCTACAACATAGTTATCGTACAGTACACGTAATTCATTTTGCATGTCACGCAATTCTTCCTTACGCTTATCTGCTGGATTATCAAACCATTTGTCCCATTCATTAAAAATACGCTCAGCTACTGCGTCGGTTTCTTCCTCTGTTTCTTTTGGAATATCACTTGTTGTCATATGTCTCTATGATATAGATATGTTGTTTTCTTGCAAGTATTGCTTAAATCTAGGTGTATCAGTGAATGTCACTGACTGTATGCCAAGATTTTCAGCAGCTTTAACGTGACCGTGATTGTCGTCAACAAATAACACTTCACCTCGACTCATATTCATATGATTAAGTATATAATCGAAGGCTTGTGGATCAGGCTTGATATATCCCATATCTGAAGAAATACCAATAAAATCAAATAGTCGCTCCAGATTATATTCCTTTAAAATTGGAGTAAGAGTTGTTGAACTATAATTAGAAAGCATCGCGATCTTATATTTGTTTTTTAATCCTTCAACCAGATCAACCAGATCTTCGCGTAAATAGTCACTACTATTATAAATATTACTTCGAAAATCATTTAGTTCTTCTCGAGTAATTTCAAGTCGTTTTGCTACCTCGTTTTTAAACTCATCTGGGGTTATTTTCCCAAGATCTGTTTGATTTGCTAGCTTAATAAAACTAACTTCATGTTTTTCAAAATCATCTCCTAACTGCTTTCGCACTAATGTCCAATACCAGTCTGCACCTGAGAAAACTCCATTATAATCAAAAATAATTCCTTTTATCATATTTTTTCTATACGTCGCTTGTGGCGTTTTGCGTCTGAAAATTTTGTTTCTAAAAATAATTGTACAGCTTGCTTTGCTTCATCACTCTCAACAAAGCGTGCACCTATTGATAATACATTTGCATTATTGTGCTCTCGAGCAAGTCTTACAATCTCTAGATTTCCTCCGTAATACACCGCTGACCTTACACCAATAAATTTATCAGCAACCATATCTTCCCCTTGACCTGATCCACCAAAAATAATTCCCATATTATTCTCTACATCAGCCGATACTGCAGATGCAGCTTTTTTAATGTAATCAGGGTAATCATCTGTTTTGTTATATTCAAATGCTCCATGATCGGAAATTTCATATCCTAAATCAACAAGGAATACCATAATTTTCTCTTTTAACTCATATCCTGCGTGATCTGTTGCTAAGTGTATTTTCATAAAAATAACTTAATTCTTTTTAAAATGGATAGACTCTTCAGGAACGATTGTGTCACCATTTTCGTCAACCGGATCTGGTTCAGACAATACTCGTTTTTTTCTTTTGATAGGTTTTGAAAATATAGACTCTTCAGGGATATTAGTACTACCATCTTTACCTATATGACCTGAAGCAATTTTTTCATCCATAATTTTCTTCCACTCTTCTGGTGTTACGTCTTTTCTTTCTACGGCCTTCTCAATAGCACCACCTGTATCATCACCGGCGAAAGCTCTCGCTGCATTTTCAAAACTTTTCCCGTAAAACAACATACTATGCAGTCTTACCTGTTTCAATTACGTGCTCTACTAACGTGTGTGTATACCCCATCTCGTTATCATACCAAGCCATTACCTTAATCAGGTTTCCATCTACTACACGTGTCATACCAAGATCAGCAATTGATGCATATGGCTCCCCTAGAATATCTGATGAAACTAATTGCTCATTCGTTACAGTAAAGATTCCATCCCAGCGTGCGTCTTTTGATGCATTAGTCAGTATTTCATTAATCTCATCTACAGTTGTATCTTTCTTTGCAATAAACGTCACATCAACAATTGAACCAGCAATAACTGGTACTCGTACCGCAATACCGTCAAACTTTCCAACAAACTGTGGTAATACTTTTGTCACAGCGATAGCAGCTCCAGTTGAAGTTGGAATAATGTTTTGCGCTGCTGCTCGCCCCTTACGATAATCCTTTCCTCGCACAGGACCATCAACGATTGACTGTGTAGCAGTATAACCATGCACTGTGTTTAACATAGCTTTTTCAATACCAATAGTTTCATCTAAGATTGCAATCAACGGACTTCCTGCGTTAGTAGTACATGAACCATTTGAAGAAATAGAACATGTTGCAAGCTTGTCTTGATTAATTCCCATTAAGACTGTATTACCAAGACCGCCTTCATTTTCTACATCTTTAGCTGGGGCGGAAATCACCACCTTCTTTGCGCCAGCATCTTTATGCATTTGTGCATCTTCATATTTTGTAAAAAAGCCAGTCGACTCGATCACAACATCAATATCCATATCGCTCCAAGGTAACGCTTTTGGATCTTTTTCTGACAAGAATGCAATTTCTTTACCTTCAACAGTAATAGAAGTATCACCAACCGCAACATCAAATTGCTTGTCCGGATACACAGAATCGTAACGCAATAAATATGCCAGATTTTCCTTATCTCCTAAATCATTAATTGCTACAATCTCAACCTCGCTTCGTTTCCAAGCAAGCTTAAAAAATGATCGTCCAATGCGACCAAAACCATTAATTGCTACACGTATTTTTTTATCTGCCATATATATTTATTACTATTGTTAAAAATTATTAAGAAAGAATATAATCACTACCGTTTCTTGTTAAGAGATAGCTTGTGCCATCTTTCAGAAATGATGCACCAGCACTGTGATTATTTGCATATTCATAAAACACCTTTCTCTGTTCATACGAAAGCGTACTTGTTAAATATTTTGCTCCAGCACGCAATGAACTATCATCTTCGGGATAGTAAACCTTACGTTCAGATGCATATTCATACTTCATCTCTTCTTTATCCATATGATCATTGTACCATATTGATATTATGGTCAAAGTTCTATAAATTAAGTCTTTTTCTTGAGGATTTCTACTAAATCACAGTAGTTACACGCATCAGAATCACACTCTGTATCCCAGAATTTTAAATTCATAACATCATCTGCCATTGAAATAATTTCGTCTCGTAATTCTGCAACATCTTCATTACTGATTTCAAATTTTTCTTTATGAAATTTACCTTTAGTATCTGACTCAATAAAATCAATCTCCCCAGATGTCATCCTGTATTTACCATCTTTAAACTCATTTAGCAGTAATTTATAAAATGATAATTGTCTATAATAGTTCTTGTTCGCTTCTTTAGTTCCGCCCATTAGTGCGTTACGTGTCTTCGGCTTCCCTGTCTTATAGTCAACAACATTTACTTCACTTTCTGTAATCATTTCAATCTTGTCGAGCACTCCTGTTAGCCTGATAGTTTTACCAGAGGGTAATTCAAAATCAACACCACTAATACGAAATTCACTAAGCGCATTAGTATTCCAACTATCCTTGTATGTTTTATACCACTGTGGCAATGCTTCTCGCCCCTTATTTAATACATCACTATAATCAGATGGTGACAGAATCTCTTTTTTCAGGTGTTCTTCAAATTTTTCAATCAAGAAATCAGATGTTTGTTTTTCACCTTCTCGCATCGCATTAAATAATTCATCAATAGCAGCATGTACTGCTGTACCATAGGCTTGATGTTTATTTCTTTTTGATGGGATACGCATCAAATTACGATAAAAGTACTCCCATGGACTACGTAAATAATTATTCAAAGCTGACACTGACAGTGGTTGCGATAAAAATAACTCCCTAATATATTCTTTGGTTAGTTTATTTTTTTCATTTACCACTTTTTCTGTAAATAACTGCACTTGTTCCTCTTCATAATTCGAAACCATACCGCTAACATCAAGAGTTTCTGTTAAGTCTTCGCGTACCTCTGCAATAAACGGTGACGGTAATTGTTCGCGACCATCGCTACCATGCTCGGCACGAGAGATCATAATATGTTTACGTGCTCGCGTCATTGCTACGTAAAATAATCGACGTTCGTCACTATCAGCGTGTATAACAGCTTCGTCATCAATTATACCGTCACGATCTTTATCTTCTATTAGCTGATACACACCTTCAAGTAAGGGTAACAATTCACGCCTACGAACTGACCCCCATTTTCCAGCAATCGCATGCATGATATATACATAATCAAACTCAAGACCTTTTGACCTATGTGCGGTCATTAGTCGAACATAACCAAGCTGTCCGCTACGCCCTGCTTTTCGAATACGTAAATTATGCTCTATAATCGTATCAATATGTACAAAAAAGTCTGTTAGTTTAGCACCAACTTTTGACTTACTGATAGCCTTCGCCTCATCGAAGAGTGCTGTAATTGCACCCATTTGATCATGAACATCGTCGCTTGAAATAATTTGTTGCAATAGCCCGGAAACTCGGAAAACTTCTTCAAGCGTATCAATAAGTAAATTATTTTTTGCATACTGTGACCATGATTCAATATTTGCATATAATTCAATAAATGTTTCGGGTCGATCAAGCTCCAGTTTATTTAATTCTTTAATATTTTTAATAACATCAAACAGTGACTTGCCTTCCCGCCTTCCTGAATTGCGCATTACTTTTACAATATCTAACTGCGAAAAATTAAAAATCTCAAGATGAAAAATATGAGCAAGCTCCTCGTCATTACCAAAGTTTTCAACTGCGCGTAACAACATAATAAACTGTTGCACCGTGCGATGCGATAATAGGTCTTGATCAGATTCAATCTGGTGCGGAATACCCAATTTCTCAAACATACGTGCAACACCGAATGCGTCATTATTATTGCGATACAATACAGCAATTTCTTCGAATGGTACGCCACTATCAATTTTTTCTTGAACATCTTTTGCAACACTAAATATTTCATTATCCTCGTCTGGAAATACTGCCAACCCAATTGGTTTATTATCATGATCGCTTTGAGCTTCTAAAATATCAGAATCAAGAACACTTCCTGATGCATCCAAAATATGCTGACTAGACCTGTAATTACGAACAAGCGTTACAAGTTCTGCTTTAGGATATTGTTTTTTAAAATAGAAAAAATTCTCCAGACTAGCGCCCTGAAATCGAAAGATTGATTGTTTTTCATCACCTACAACAAATAGATTTGGGTAATCTGCGTGATAGCTTGCCATTCGTTCTAGTATTTTATTTTGCGCATTGTTTGAATCTTGATGTTCATCTACTAGAATATATTGATGTTCTTCTTGCAAAATCTGTAGTAATTCAGATTCTGTTTCTAGTTGACCTACTACTTCGAGAATCATATCTGAAAAGTCGTACCACTTATCCTCTCGCAACTTTTTTTGATAGAGCTCATAAATTTCAACTAACTCTTTATTTTTATCAATTTGCTTTTGACGCTTTTGGTAATCACCTTTCATCTTTCCTTTGTGTGCACCCTTTTCGTGATACAGGTCTGGAATACTGGCAAAATTCTTTTCTTCCTTTTTTATAATATCAGTAAATTTATTTGGTGTAATACCTTCACGCTTTAATTCTGAGATAGCGCCGATAATAGCACGCACATAATAAAAATTATCACCGAATGGTTTCAATAATTCAAAATCGTTGCTAAGCAGTATTGATTCAATAACTTGCACTTGGTCAACTTCGGTAATTGGGACTGAGCCAATAATATGAGGAAAATATTCTGGGTAGTTTTGAATAATATCATTAGCAAATCCATGAAAAGTATTAATGGAAACTTGATACGCATCAGAGCCGGTCATGTTTGCTAAACGCTTACGCATATTTTTAGCAGCAGCTTCAGTAAACGTCAATGCTAGAATATTTTCAGGCTCAGCATCAGTCTTTGCAAGAATATTGGCGATACGTAAGGTTAGAATTTGCGTCTTTCCAGTACCGGGTCCAGCTACCACCATTACCGGCCCTTCGATTGCATCAACCGCTTTCTTTTGCTCCGGGTTTAATTGTTTGTATGCTTTTTTAAACTCTTCAGTAATCATACTGAGCATTATACCTTATTTGTAAACTAATTTTTAAGAGAAATAATTTCTTTTTGCACTATGATAAAACCCTCTTTTTGAAGTATTTGGACGATTTTTCCGATACGGACCTTCCTCTCATTTAACTTCTTCACCAACCCTTGTATTGAGTATTTTTTATTATGCAAAAGTACATCTATAATCTTTCCACGTAATTGTCGGTCACTGCCTTCAAACTTACTTTGTTTTGTATAGTGCTTACTTTTCCTATTTGGATTTGGAATTTTTTTCGCTAATACTGACCCATAATCCATCAATGCCCAATACCACTGTCGTGGGTCTTTTTTATCTACTGCTTGTTGCACATATTCAAAAATATCAACATCCGAAATATTTTCTTGATCTTTAAAAAAATGATGAATGAAAATACGTCTAATATTTGTTTCAATAAAAACCTCTGGCTCATTAAACACGAACGCGCGAATGGCCCCTGCGGTATATGGGCCGATACCCGGTAACGCTTCAAGTTGCGACCGGTTGTTTGGTAATCGTCCATTATACTTTTCTACCACTTCTTTAGATAATTTTTGCAGTCGTAGAGCACGCGAGTTATACCCAAGACCTTTCCAGGCGCGCAGAACATCAGACTGCTTTGCGCTTGCAAGCTGTTTCCAATTAGGAAATAGCTTCAACCAGTTTTTAAAGAAAGGAATAACTCGATCAACCTGTGTCTGCTGCAACATAATTTCTGAAACTGCCACCGCATAGCTGCTAGTATTTTTCCGCCACGGTAAATCATGCCGCCCATTTTGACGATAAAACTGCCAGATAATTTTTTGAAACTTTTTTATATTCACAACATATCGAGCATACTAAAAAGACTCCTTCTCGGCAAGAAAGAGTCTTTTATACATACATCTAATATTACTCGTGATATCGATGAATATGGTTGTAAATCCAAGCAAAGAATGCTCCTGCAAAAAATCCATCTAAGAATCCCCATAAAAATCCAGTTCCTGCACCTAGAATCGAAACCTCATATCCTGGGTAAAATGTAAAAAGTGTCAAAGCATCTACACCATGACCACTGTAGTAACTAATAAATGTCGCTAAGGCAACACCAAATCCTAATGTAAGTCCTCCAGCTAATCCAAATCTTATTCCATCAATTCTCATATATTTAAAAAATTAATTATTAATAAATAATACTATGTATAGTATATCAGTTTTACTTAAATGGTTTCAACGGAATAAACGCACTTGTTTCCATTTTATACTTTTGATATGTCTTACTATCTTTAAAATGGTCTTCTAACAACGGAATTCCGGACACAAACAAAATGAGCCCTGTAATTGTAATCGGCCCAACAATACCTATCCAGCCTGTTACAGTCATGATAGTCATTAACCAGACACCCCACCACTGTACTACTTCGCCAAAGTAATTTGGATGACGAGAATATTTCCACAAGCCTGTTTTCATAACTCGAGGGCGAGTAGCGCGCGACAAATACTGATCAAGCTGATGATCAGCTACCGCTTCGAAAATAAATCCAAATAACCAAATCGCTCCACCAATAACAAACATTGGTGACAAGGTTGCATCTGTAGAAGCGTTGAAAAGAATTACAGGGACCATTACAAACAACATCAGAAATCCCTGAAGTAAAAATACTTGCAGTAATGACCGTGTATAAAAATACCCAGGTGCCTCTGCTGTCCATTCTTTACGCCATGCCGCATATCGTTTATCTTCACTACTTTGTATTAAGCGAATAAAAATATGCGAACATAACCGTGTTCCCCAAATAACGACAAGACCCGTAACGAGCCACTGTGTCCAGTGATGTACGCCACCAAGCGACAATGATGAAACAGCGATCGCAATAAATCCGAGTCCCCAGAAAAAATCTACAATGTCATTGCGGTGAAAAATTATCGACACAATAAATGCAAAAACCATAATTGAAAAAACGACAAGTAGAATAGAATGTAACATGCATTAATTGTAACGTGTTATTTTGAAATAACCAACAAATCTTTTGTGGAATGTGTTAATGCAACGCAACCATGTTTCGTAACGAGGCATGTATCTTCGATACGAATACCTCCCCACTTTTTAAAATAGACTCCAGGCTCGACAGTAACAATCATATTTTCTCGAAAAGAAAATTTACTACGCGAACTAATTACTGGATACTCGTGAATTCTTTTTCCAACACCATGACCAAGTGCATGGATAAAATTTCGAGATAAGTCTTCTCCTAAGACTTCACGTGCACGTAAATCAGCAAATGAACATTTTATATCAGGAGCTATTACTGCCCGCGACTCTTCTAAAGATTTTAAAACAGTTTTATATAGCTTACGTTCTTCCTTATGTGGACGTCCAATAAAGATAGTACGTGTCATATCTGATCGGTATTTTTTATAGATAACACCAAAATCAATCACGATAAAACCAGACAATTCTGTATTATCGGGAATATGGTGTGGATCGGCAGCATTTTTTCCAGCAGCAACAATCACAGGAAAAGCGCGACCTTCGCTATACTTTTTTATCTGAGCATTCAGAAAATCTGCAACCTCTCGCTCAGTACTAAATGTGAAATTACTAATAAGGCGTGAAAAAATCGTGTCTGTAATAGTACACGCTTTTTTAATATATGTAATTTCCTCTGTAGTCTTTACACCGCGAACTTTAGGCATGAGATAAATAAATTCTAAAACGTATAAATGCTACTCCCAACGAAATCGTGACCAAGGTTTTGCCCTTTTAACATTACTGACAATCATAATACTAAAAGAAAAAATACCAATTGACATAATGATAGCATAGCGAAATGGCGAATATGATCCTAATGCGTGAAATATCCCAGCTAAAACGAACATGCTCACCAAATTCATAAAGATCATTTTAAACCATAAAAGCTTGGTCCATTGATATTTCTTCATCATTTTTCTCTCTCCTTTATATTGAGTATTCATATTTTTGTAGAGTTAAGGAGTAATTAACTATACATATTATACAAGCTTATGAATACATAAGTCAATATTTACATAATGTAAATATATGTTTTTATTTTTCTATTTATCTTCATAACGCTTAGAAACTTCTTCCCAGTTCACAACATTCCAGAATGCCGTAATATAATCAGGTCGCTTGTTTTGGTAACTCAAATAATATGCGTGCTCCCACACATCAAGCCCAAGGAGAGGTTTTCCCTGTACTTTTACATCAGACATCAGAGGATTATCTTGGTTGAGTGTAGACGAAACCTGTAAACCGTCACTTGTCTTAACAAGCCAAGCCCAACCAGAACCAAACTGTGTTGCTGCTGCATTTGAAAACTCTTCCTTAAATTTTTCAAATGACCCAAACGTTTCGCTAATTTTTTCAGCAAGCTCACCTGTCGGCTCACCTCCTCCACTTGGTGACATAATCTTCCAAAATAGATCATGATTATAGAACCCGCCACCATTATTTCGGATAGCTGGGGTCATGTTACCTGATAAAATTTCTTCTATTTTCCTTCCTTCGAGGTCCGTACCCTCAATTGCAGTATTTAATTTTGCAGTATATCCAGCATGATGTTTACCATGATGTAATTCCATCGTATGTGAATCTATAAAAGATTCGAGCTCATCATGCTTGTATGGCAATTTTGGTAATTCAAACATATTATTTTTTAAGTGAATCTCTAATTTCTGTTAATAATTCAACTTCGGTTGGTCCAGCTGATTCCTCTGGTTTTTGCTCTTCTTTTTTCTTCATACTATTCATCACTTTAACGACAACGAAAATTGCAAGAGCAACAATCAAAAAATCAATAACAGTATTAATGAACATTCCATAATTTAATGTAACTGCAGGAATAATCGAGCCCGCCTCGGTAATTACTTCTGGTTTTATTATTGCAACAAGATTAGAAAAATCTACACCTCCAACAAGAATGCCGACTGGTGGCATAATAACATCACTTACAAATGAAGAAACAATTTTCCCAAATGACGCACCAATAATAATTCCAATCGCCATATCCATCACGTTTCCACGCATAGCAAACTCTTTAAATTCTTTAAACATATATCTTTTCTGAATTAATTAATACCTCTCTAGTATAACAAAAAAACGCCATTAGGCGTTTTTTCCAGCTACATATCCTGTTGTCCAACAGAGCTGCAGTGACTGCCCTCCTGTAGGACGATTGATGTGTAATATATCACCTGTAAGGTACAAGTTTTCAATTACATTTGATTTCATAGTCCTAGTATCGATCTCAGTCAACGATACACCTCCGTCAGCAACTACCGCTCGATCAAATCCCATCAAACCCTTAACTTTGATTGGCATAGCTTTCAAGAAGTGAACGACCTTCTTTCGATCCTCTTTGCTGACCGAGTGAACTTTCGTATCAGTATCAAAACCGAGCTCACCAACGGTCGCATCAGCTATTCCTTCCGGTGCGATCAGTTTGTAAATATTTTTAAAATCTTTATTCTTATATTCTTCAAAAACTTTCATCACCTTTTTCTCAAGTGCGGGAAATTCTGTATCAGGATATGCATCAATAGATGCAGTTACATCTCCCCACTCCAACATATCTTTTACTTGCTTTGATGAATTCAAAATTAATGGGCCTGATAAACCAAAATGTGTAAACAAGACTTTACCTAATTTTGAAAATTGTTTTTTACCATCTGCAAAAAACGAGATATTCATAAATGATAATGACGTGCCCGCCAATTGCTTTACCCACTCATCTTCAACTTCAAGAGGTACAATATCTGGTGTCGGCTTGTGTACAGTATGCCCCATTTTTTCAAGCCAGCGAAAACCATCACCAGTTGACCCAGTCTCTGGACGAGACACACCACCTGTAGCTAAAATATATGAATCAGCAGTAAATTCTGTAGTAGGACTTTGTACTGATACTATTTTTCCATCTTTTACTTTCACCTTTTTAATAACCGTATTTTTAATTACCGTTACTTTATTTTTTCGAGCGAATCTTTCCATTACGCGGTACACATCCATAGCTTTTTCTGTCTTCGGAAAAGCACGCTTTCGAGCCTGTACTACAATTGGTAGTTTTTTTGACTCAAAAAAATCAAATGTATCTTGTACACCAAATTGAGAAAACGGAGAGTACAAAAATTTCTCAGCGTGTTTATAATGCGCCAACATTTTTCGAATATCAAATTCGGCTTGCGTAATATTACATCGTCCACCACCCGTAATCTTAAGCTTCTTTCCAAGCTCATCATTTTTTTCAAGAATAAGAACACGTTTTCCACGCTCACCCGCAACTCCAGCCGCCATTAAACCAGAGGCACCGCCTCCGATTACAATGACATCAAAATGTGTCCTATATTTTTCCATAATGTATTAGTTATTTTTTGGAGCTCGCTTTCGTTCGTTTTCAGTAAGGAATTGTTTTCGTAACCGAACAGACGTAGGTGTTACTTCCAGGTATTCGTCTGGTCGCATAATACCAAGAGCACGTTCAAGAGTTACTTCAATTGGTGGAATAATTTTAATATTCTCATCTGTTCCTGAGGCTCGCATGTTTGTTAATTGTTTTCCTTTTGTTGGATTTACAGTCATATCTTCACCTTTCACTGTATAACCGATAACCATACCTTCGTAGACCTCAGTGTTTGCATTTATATAAAGTACTCCTCGAGTTTGCAGGTTTGCTAGAGAGAACCCAAGAGCTTTTCCTGTTGCCATTGATATCATAGATCCGTATTCAGTCTTTTTGATATCGCCCGCATATGGTTGAAAGCTTGCAAATACTGTTGTAAGAATTCCCTCACCTTTCGTATCTACAATAAACTCATTCCGGTATCCTAATAGTCCGCGAGTAGGTACATTAAAGGTTAATCGAGTCTGTCCATCTTTTGTCTCCATTGAACTCATTACACCTTTTCTGTTCCCTATTTTCTCAATAACTGCTCCAGAAAATTCTTCAGGAACAAGCACGGTTGTTTCTTCAAACGGTTCGCTTTTTACTCCGTCAATATCTTTAACGATTACTTTAGGTGAAGATACGGCAAGCTCAAAACCTTCACGTCTCATATTTTCAATAAGAACTGCCAAGTGTAATTCTCCTCGTCCGAAAACTTGGAACTTTGCTTGATCATTAAAATCAACACGTAATCCAACATTAATCTCAAGCTCTTTTTCTAGACGTTCTCGAATTTGTCGTGAGGTTAAAAACTTTCCAACTTTACCTGCAAACGGAGAATCGTTAATAAACATGTACAACGATAGAGTTGGTTCATCAACAGCAATAGCTGGCATTGATTCACCACTTTCATCAATCATTAATGTTTCACCAATAAAGATTTCTGGAATACCTGCAAAAATTACAATATCACCAGGAAGCGCTTCTGTTACTTCTTTTTTACTCATCCCTTCGAATGTGTATAGTTTTGAAATTTTTCCTGTATATATTTTTCCACTTGCATCCTTAATAGTCATAGTTTCCCCACTTTTCAATATACCTTCGTATACACGACAGATACCCATACGTCCCAAAAAATTATCATACGCCAAGTTGAAAACTTGAGCTTTAAGTGTTTTTTCACTTGCCCCAGCTGGTACAGGAGGAACAAGGTCAAGTACAAGATCAAGAATAGGATCAAGGTTTTTCATTTCTTCATCCATACTTAGAGCAGCAACTCCGTCACGTCCAACTGCGTAAACTGTTTTGAAGTCTAACTGCTCCTCTGTAGCACCAAGATCAAAAAATAATTCAAATACCGCGTCGTGTGCCCATTTTACATCAGCAGCTGGCTTATCGATTTTATTTAATACAAGTATCGGCTTCAATCCTAATTCAAGAGATTTTTTCAATACGAACTTTGTTTGTGGCATAGGACCTTCCGCCGCGTCAACAATAAGAAGAACCGAGTCAACTGAACGCAATACGCGCTCCACTTCTGAACCGAAATCGGCGTGACCTGGTGTGTCTAGAATGTTAATTTTAGTACCTTTATATAGAACAGAAGTATTTTTTGCATAAATAGTAATACCACGCTCTTTTTCAAGATCGTTTGAATCCATAGAAGCTCCAGTTTCTACCATACCGGTTTGTTTTAAAAACTCATCAGTAAGAGTTGTTTTCCCATGGTCCACATGGGCAATAATAGCGATGTTTCGAATTTCCATAATAAATTTAGTGAATATTAATAGGGCTTAAAAAAATGCCCCAAGGAGCAATGCCATAGAAAATAGATTAGCACAAGAGCACTAAAAAAGCTATATATTAATGGGCACTAGACTATTATGTTTATATTACAATGAAATCTGCTATCGTATCCTAAATGGATTAAAATTAGTCTCAGTATCATAATAGTCTTCATGTTCATTCTTCTTGAACCATTTTACAACCCATGAGGTGATGGGTAAGAATACAATCTCAATACCTACTTTAAAAATATAATTTGAAACAATAATACTAATGAGTATTGGTGTTGGGAAAATACCTGTAAATGCGACCAAGACAAAAATTAATGTGTCAGCACCTTGTCCCACAAGAGTTGAGACAACTGCACGCAAAGCAAAATGCTTCCCTTTCATATAAATCTTCATCTTTGCAATAATTGATGAGTTTAGAAATTCACCTACCAGGTAAGCAAGTAGGCTTGCTAACACAATGCGCGGAGTCAGCCCAAGAATTGCTGTATAAGCTGCCTGATGACCCCAATCAGCCGCAGGAGGAAGATAATTCACCCCTATGAATACTAGTGACATAAGCAGCGCCGCACCAAAACCCATCCAAATTACTTGTCTTGATTTTTTATAACCATACACTTCAGTCAGTAAGTCTCCAAAAATATATGCAAACGGAAATAATAGTGTTCCCGCGTCAAACACAAAGAAGCCGAAATCAACAAGCTTAGTTGATACAATATTAGAGACCAGGAGTACAGTAACGAATGCGACAGTTACTGCAGTGAAATACTTATACGGTACATGTGTCTTATTCATTACACTCCTTCTCTTAATCTTTTAATGCGCTCACCTACTGGTGGATGTGTCGAGAATAACTTCTTTGCTTTACCAAATGGATTGGAAATAAATAAATGAGCTGTTGCATTACTGGCTTTCTTCATTTTACCACCATGTTTACTAATTTTTTCTAGCGCCGAAGCCAAGCCTTCTGGATAGCGTGTTAATAGCGCACCGGATGCATCAGCTAAGTACTCACGTTTTCGTGACACTGCCATTTGAATAAGGGCACCAACCAATGGTGACAGAACTACCAATACAATACCTACAATCATCATTGCACCACCTCCTTTTCCATTATTATCTCGACTACCTCCACCAAAAATCATACTCCGTAATAATATATCAGACACGAGCGCAAGAAAACCAACGAGTACTACCACAACCGTCATCACTAAAATATCTCGATTCCCAATGTGCGACATTTCGTGTGCAATTACACCCTCAAGTTCATTCTTTTCAAGTATTTTTAACAATCCAGTTGAAACTGCAATTGCAGAATGCTCTGGATCACGTCCAGTTGCAAATGCGTTTGGTGCAATATCGTGAATGACATACACACGTGGCATTGGTAACCCCGCTGTGATAGCAAGGTTCTCGACGCTCGTATATAAATCAAAATATTCTTCTCGCGAGGCTTCTTTTGCGCCAGTTGCTTTAAGCGCAATCTTATCTGACCTCCAATAACTGACACCGACCTGGATAAATGAAATCACAACTGCAATAAATAATATCTCCGGTGCTTGATATACATAGGACAAGACGTACCCTATTCCAATTACTAACACTAAAAACCCAGTTATCAAGAACCAGGTTTTTCTTACATTTTGTGATTGATGAGTATACAGTGTCATGATTCAATATTTTAACATTAACTACCAACTTCCGCCTCCTCCACCTCCTCCACCTCCTCCGGAAGACCCGCCACCTGATGACCCTCCACTAAACGATGACGAACTACTCGAGGCTGGTGCTGAAAATGCTGAACTACTTTTCATATGTGAGGTAAAATCATGCATTCCTTTAGTATACATTGCTGCGGAAAAGGCATCTGATTGTCCTGCATACCAGTCAGGGGGCTTCATGTGCATGTCAGCAAATTGATCAGCCCATTTTTCTTCAAGTCTAAACACCATTGCGAACGGTAATAATTTCTCAAATGTCTTTGGATTCTTCTCTGGAGCATTATGAAATTTAATACGCTCTTGCTCGGCAAGATCGATATATTCGCGCAGACCACGCAGTTTATACTGCTGTTTAATACCTAAGTTATTTAACATGTACCCGCGTGAGACGAACAACGCTACTACCCCAATTAATACGCTTGAGATTGAAAATGCTAACCCGATATCTTTCCCTGCTAGTACCCATATAAATGCACCCGGGTTTATAGCAAGAAATATTCCCATAAAGAATTTCATGAAGCGTGACATATCACCTACACCTCGCCGTGCACGTATTCCATATTTACTTAAATGATCTAATACCTGAGCAGTAACACTATTTACTACAAGATAAAAAGAATGCACAAGATCATGTTCTGACTTATTTGCTATACCTTCCATAATTTCTACATTATACTGAGAAAGTTTTGTTCGATCTTTTCCTGTATCAGTAAATGTATAATCCCCCGAATCATCTTTTTCTAGAATAATATACCCTTGAATTGCTAAATAAATAATTTGCGCAGAAAACGTATCATTATCAATTTTACCTTCTATGATTGCAGCAGTTTGCAATGGATCAAAATTACCAGCATCGTACTCTACAACAATAGGATTACTTTTATAAAATCTTCTTCGTAATCTCATATAGGTAAAGCGCTTACGGTACCATAACAATGCAATAATAACTGGAATCGGATAAAACCAAACACGCGTTAGTATTACCAACCACCATGATACATCACTTGCAATCAAACCTTTTGGAAATCCAACCGCAATAGTCATACCTTCACTCTCAGACAAGACAATTTGTTCTGATAAACCAAATGATATAACTGTGCTCTCACTTAGATATTCGACGACCGGTTCTCCTGAACAAGCATTCTTACTACTAGAACGACCGCAGTAATCAGCTAAACGAAGTGTCGAATCAGAAAGTATTTT
>Ga0222670_1000270_pt1 | contig 23675 bp, 31 predicted proteins | sample AntAcemetagen732_FD_181148 | JGI IMG/M metagenome (GOLD analysis project Ga0222670, IMG submission 181148) | Saline water microbial communities from Ace Lake, Antarctica - #732 | ecosystem: Environmental > Aquatic > Non-marine Saline and Alkaline > Saline | place: Antarctica: Ace Lake... | reverse complement strand
AATTTACAAAGACAAAATTAAAAAAGACTTTATTGTAAGTTACCATCCTTTTGAGTTGAAGAAAAATGTACATACAGGATTGGGAGACTATTTGCCAGGAGCAGATGTAATGGACATAGCCGCTAGTATTCAAGCAGTGGCAGAAGAGTTCGTAGTAGAGTACACAAAAAAAGCAATGGCGCACACCAAATTTGGTAACAACCACCTAATTTACCAAGGAGGAGTTGCTTTAAACTGTGTAGCAAATTCACACATATTTGATCATGCTGATTCTGTATGGATCATGCCAAACCCGGGAGACTGTGGTTCTTCGTTGGGAGCCGCACTTGCAGAGCATGGAAAAAGGGTAAAATGGCCGGGGCCGTACATTGGTACCAATATAGACAATCCATACCCTGTAGACGCAATTATCGCTGAATTAGAAGCCAATAAAATAGTTGGAGTAGCGTCTGGTCGTGCTGAATTTGGACCACGTGCTTTAGGCCATAGATCGCTTCTAGCAGATCCTAGAGGCCCTGAAATTAAAGATCAAGTGAATGCAATCAAACGTAGACAGAAATTTAGACCGTTTGCTCCTGCAATACTGAAAGAACACGTGAATGAATATTTTGATATTTGCACTGACGATTCTCCATACATGCAGTTTGTTGGTAAGTGTAAAAAACCACAAGAGTTTCCTGCCATTATACACGTAGATGGCACATCCAGAGTGCAGACAGTGGGCAAGGATGATTCACCTGGTTTTAGAGCATTGTTGGAAAAGTGGTATAAAAAAACTGGTTGTCCTATGTTGCTCAACACATCACTGAATATCAGAGGCAAGCCTATGGTAAACACAAGAAAAGATGCTGACCGATTCGAAGACAAGTACGGCATCAAGGTTTGTTCCTGATGTACGATTGTTTTGAGTACAATGGCACACTAACTGACTATACAGCAAAAACAGAATGGTTCTGGATCATAGACTCAAAAAACGATTATACTGATTTCAATTTTGATTATAGAGTGCCTGATTGGGAGCAGAACTTTGTACAAGTGTTTGGTGATCAACATGCAAAAAACTCTCACACTTATCTTGTAAATCAAAAACATACATCTGACACATCATGGCAGTTCCATGAACACACAGTAACTAGACAAAGTTCAGCAACAAGATTTCATGCTACCAACATGATGCCACATGAGCAAGAAGGAGAAAGACTCAACTCTAATTTTTTTAACTTCATCAAACGTATGTGTAATAAAACAGAAGAATCACACATATGGATCACATCATCTGTTTGTGATTATGATAATTTTAATTTTACTTGGCATCCTGATATAGGCGAAGAAAAATTTATTCACACATTTGGTGACTACACGTTTTATGTGCCAGTGCAAGAATTCAAAGATCAAACACACACACTGCAAAAATTAGAATGGTTTGACTCTATTAAAATTAGGGAGCATCATGTGCATACACAACCATTACCAGTAAATGTATTTGATTTATCTACTACCTGTGCTGAAGCAATAAAAAAACATACTTTCACACATCACTATGAATGGTTTGTAGAAGCCACAAACCCAATGAAAGATGTATTGCCAAAACATTATCCAACTAGATGGGATAACCTTAATATTGACGTGTTTGGTCCAAACAAGAATGTAATGTGTGTACCAAGGGAAGCAAAATCTTACATAGTGGATCAATTATATGACTATCCGCACATAAAATATTATCCAGGTGCAGAAATAAAAAGCAAATTCCCGATATATTTTTTCTCATATGAAGAAACAAATGCTGATGAGAATTATCAAAAGTTAAAAGATAGAAATTTGGATGTTATCAGAATGCACGACACGAAAGGCATAGGAATGGTTCATGCATACAAACAAGCGGCAGCCATGTGTAAAGCACCTTATTTTTGGGCAGTGTTTGCTAAGAGTCAAGTGCATCCAGATTTTAATTTTGATTTTGAACCTGATAGACTAGCAGAATCTAAGTGTTATGCATTTGATTCATATATTCCTATAAATGGTCTTACCTATGGCGGCTATGGAATAAAACTGTATCCGACTAATATTGTGCGTGACATTAACGAATGGGGAGTAGATTTTTCTTGCAGTATGCCTTTTGAACATGTAAAAATACTATCCACGATCGCAAAATTTAATCAAACACCATACATGACATGGAGAGCCGCATTCAGAGAGTGTGCAAAATTATCAGCAGGCGTAATGAAAATGAATAAAAAGTCAGAAGACAAAATAAGGCTGGATACTTGGTGCTCTATTGCAGAAGGAAAAAATAGTGAATGGTGTTTGAAAGGTGCAAACCAAGGAAAAGAATTTGGGATAGGTAAAGTAGAATCTGAACTAATGTGTCTTTATGATGAAAACTGGCTTAAAGCAAAGTTTAAACTAGTAAATGCTACCAGCGTCTAGATGTTCTAGTGCGTTGTGTAAATCAAACGGTCTTTCATAATTTAATAAATTTTATTGATTTACTAAGTGATGTCCGATAAATCCTGCCCCGCCAAAGACAAGTATTTTCATTCTTCTATTTCTTCTTTTGGCGGGTGGACTGTTTGTAACGACTGGAGAAAGGAATCTTTAAGTTCAGTAAAATCTGTTTCACCTCTTTCGAATTCACGAAGTGCTTCTACTGTGTTCCTTTGTCCTTTTCCAAGTTCGCTTTCTCTTATTTTTTTAGCTCTATGTGCCGCCAATAAAATCATTTCATAGCGACTATCGATGCCTTGTTTGTTGCATACTTCTAAAGCGTCGTTGGTGAATACCCGAGCCAACCTATTCGTCTTCCGAGTTTTTCTTAGGTCTTCCTTTTCTTGGTCTTGTTTCTGGATCAAGTTGATAGGCATTTTCTTTCATGGCTAACATTTGTTTTTCCAGTTTATCAGCACGATTTAGTAGAAGTTTTGCTTGTGCTTTGCCACTATCTCCGGATGAAGTAGTATCAGGCTGTATTGCTAGTCCATCAACCTTTACACCTTTTTGTTCTGCGATCATTTCATTCAGTTTATCCAATTGAATAGCATCTTCACCAGGAGTAATTACTAGCACATTTTCAGTTGCTTGTTTCAATAACAATCCTTTTAAGTGGAGATGTTCAAGTGCAGAGATACCTTGGATACTTGTACCGACACTTTGTTCTGCAGGATTATTAGAATCTGCTAGAGGCATTTTGTGCCTTCCTAATACATGTGCAAACTCAAATGCTTTTTGTCCTTCTGGAGATTGTAAAAGATCCATGATCAAATCCTCTTCGAATGGTCTCAGTGCATCTTTGTTAACAACCAAACAAGATAGGCCATCACCTGGCAATGTTCTGTTTATAATCACAACCTTTGCACTACTGGATTTAAGTTGTCCTAGGTGTTTCATTTTGCTTCCTCCGTAACTGGTTTCTGGTCAGCCGCTTTTGCTGATTCTGCTTTAGCATCGATACCTTTTAAGAATGCATCTAACTTGTCATACACTTCGCCTATTGTTTTTAATTCACCGCCTTTAAATGATCCGCGTTGTGATGAGATGTCGATGATTGTTCTTACGTTTCTTAAGTCTGCCACAGTAAGGGCCGGAGCCTCTGCTTGTGGTGTAGCAACTGTGCCGTCTTGTGGCGCTTCAGTTGTTGCTGTTGTTTGTGTGTTATCTTTTGACATGTCGTCTCCTTAATATTATAATATACGTATATTATAATTTATCTTTGCCCTTGTTGTCAAGAATAATAAACGGTCTGTCCAAAAGGTGGTTTTATTGTATCGCCACTGTGTATTACCCACAGTGTATCACAGTAGTCGGAATCACCCCATCGATCCCATGTTTCGCCATCAGTAAAGCAAACCAATAGTTCTGGTTTCACTTCATTTTCCTGCATCCATTTCCAGTTTACAGCAATGTCGGTACCACCATAACCTGCAGGTTGGTAATGTGTGATATCTTTACCATCCCATGTTTCAAATTCTTCAGGAGCATGAACTTCTGTATCAAAACACCAAACTTTTATTTTGTAAGCATCAAACTCATCTGCAATACCATTTATTTCTGAAAGAAAATCTTTTAACATTCTGTCTGATATTGATCCTGATGTATCAATTGATACTGCAATGTCCAGTGAATTTTCAACATCTAATCCTGGTAAAACTGCATTAGTGGAATACATTTTACGTGAAGGACGCATCCATGAGTAATTGTTTTTGATTTGACTTTTAATTGTGTTTCTAAGTAAACTTCGCCAATCAAGTTTAGGAGCAGAAATGTCTGTGATTAATCTTTCAAGTCCTGCTGGTAATTGTCCTGCACTGTGACCACCTGCTGACTGTGCCGCCTTAGCAGACTGTAACAATGAATTTTTTATTTCATCTCTAAGTGCGTCTTGCTCTTGTTTGGTCATACCGGCCCCAATTTTAATCTTTTTCTTATTGCCCTGTTTATCTTTTATTGTGCCTTCGCCTTTGTCTAGATCAACGTGTACGTCTAATGTCTCTTGTTTTTTCTGCCAGTCTTCTAATTCGCCATATATCTCTTCTGATGCTAGTCCTTTATATGCACGGTTAAACAATGGAGCATCGTCGCCTGTTGGTGCTTTACCAACACCTTCGTCTATCAATATTTGATTGATTGCATAATCACAGGCCACATTCCATGCTTGAGGTTCTCGGTCACCTCTTCTTAACATGTGTTCAAATGCAACATGTAATACTTCATGTGCAAGTAAAAATTCTACCTGTTTGATATCTAATCTATCAATAAACTTAGGTGCATACCATAAGTTTTTGCCATCTGTAGCCGCTGTCTCTATGTCAGCATCTTCTTTCAAAACCAATCTAGTAGCCATGTTGCCAAAGAAAGGTTTTTTTAACAGCAGTGATATTCTAGCAGTTGTGATTTTTTCTTCTTGTGGACTAAGCATTTTCCATACTCGCTACAACATACTTGCCAAACTTTTCATGAAACTTGTTGAAAGATTTCAACTTACTTGGCTTCATTGGTAGTTTGTAAGTAGACAATGCAATCTTGGCGCCCATCACAGTAAGTTCTGTATCAAAGTTCTCCATCATGAAGTCTAAAAAATTATCTGCTTTTTTATCAAAGTCTTTGTCTTTGCTGTCAGCAAACTGTTTTAATTCATAGCACATGCTCACTGCTAATGAATACTGTCCACTCACCTCTGTTTTTTTCTTCATCATTTTTACTTTGCCTTGCAAGATGTCAGTAGGGTTAGGAAGGTCAGCGGCAATTTTACGATGAGCCATAAATTTTATCGCTGTGCCTTCCCCTACTGCACCTGCAACCAGATCAGTGAGTGTATTGTCTGGTAGGTGTTCTGTTAATAACTGACTTACAAATGACCATGTTCTTGGTGTGGCAAATGCTTTAGAAGAACCTTTAGGGTCAAAGTCATATAAATCTTGTTTAGCAAATGAGCAGTAACCTACTACATCTGCATGAATACCATTAATTGTAGCCCATTCAAACCAATCGTCAAAGTCCACTTTCATCTCTATGTGAACAAAACGATTAGAAAGAGGAGCAGGCATTCTGAATGTCACACCTCTGTCTGTTTCTCTGTTACCAGCGGCCACAATAGAAACTCCTTCGGGTAGTTTGTATGCACCAACCTGTCTGTTGAGAATAAGTTGATATGCCGCGGCCTGTACAGCAGGTGGAGCCGCATTGATCTCATCTAAGAATAAAATAGCATTGCTCTTAGGATCACTTGGTAATTCTATAGGCGGTGCCCACTCCATTGCATTTGATTTAGAATTATAAAACGGAATACCTTTTATATCTGTTGGTTCCCATAAAGGCAATCTGATATCGATCACTTCACGTGACTGTTCGTCTCCGATCTGTTTAACAATATCGGACTTACCAATACCTGGTGCACCCCATATCATTACTGGTCTTTTTAATTTTGCACAGTATTGTAATGCTGTGATGGCCTGCTTAGGACCTATTTGTCTTGTAGTTTCAACTGTTTTGCTCATCTTTGTTTACACTCCCTATACATATTATTATAAAGTCGAATACCGAAGTGTCAACCGTGGCAAAAACCGCTATAGTTGGAAGGAATCTAAGTCACCATCTAACAGTTGAAGCAGAACTGCTGGTTTTTCTGCAAACATATACACATAATTTTTTTTGCCGTTTATGTAATATGGAGATGGACAGTTACGATCCAAGGTCAGCCAATTTTTCATAGACAGCCTGTTTTTTAATCGTATCTTGTAATATTTGAATTTTGCGTATTTCATAAGATGAAAACCTTTATAGTTCAGTTGAAAATGACAGTCATCATCTCTCGGATTCAAAAAGGTCATGATTGTGATCTTTGCACATGTCATGTTTAAATCACACTGTGTTTTTAAAAGTTCTGTTAATTTAGATTTAGTCAGTTTCATCTTGCAATAATTTACCTTCACTGAGTTCGTAGACAGCAAAGTCTTGACATTTGAACATGTCATTTAATTTTTGAGCAAGATTGTGAGCATGACCTGGATTAGAAAAAGAAACTTTTTTATATTTTGGGCCAGGATAGTTTGAAATTATAGAAGATGCTTTAAGATTAATTGGTTTGCCTTTATGAAATACTGCCCATATGGCAGTTGATTCTAAAACTTCTTCCATCTTGTAGGATTTCTTGTTAGTGTACTGTAAAAGCGTCTTTGGTTTGGGTCTTGACATTGTAGCAGTATTTACCTGCTATTTTGAATGATCTATGTGGACAAATGCTCTTTGAGGCGTTCGTAGGTGCCGATATAAACATCATCTAGAATAACCTGAGGTACTGTCCTCACTCCAGGACATGCTTCTAGTAATTGGTCACGAGTCCATGGGTCTCCGATCACTCTTACTTCATAATCTATGCCTTTTGAGTCTAATAATTTTTTTGCCATATCACAGAAAGGACAGTTTGGTTTGGTCCATACTATATTCATTGAAATTCTCCTCCGTCCATACTTACCGAATTTCCACTAGATTCCGTTTTTCTACTTTGTATTTCTACATAGTGAATTAAAAGAGTGGTTAGAGCATTTCTAATTCTTTTTGCACGTTCAATATCTACTTTAATTTCACGTTGACGTGAATTATCTGCTCGGTTTACTTCTTCAATAAAATTTTTTAGATGTAACGTATCATCTACTTTTGTTGACATCTGAGAATATTTTCCTTTGTTCTATAACTGTTTTGAATGGTCCTTCGTACTCATTTTCTAAAATTGTGGACAACTTAGGACAAAATCCTTTTACCCATCCTTTTGAAAACTTTACACAATAATAACCAGCCGCGTACATGTTTTTAGAGTTTGGTGATTTAGCATACAGCGGTAGTTTGTGTTGAACATCATATACTGAGTTGTATGGTATGTGCTTTGTAGGATAATCATAACACTCTTTTGGAATATTGACTTCTACAGTATCTGCAACTGCATCGGAAAACAGGTCAAATTTTTCAGTTACTTCATTTAACGTAAGTGTGGCCACGGAAGAATCAGTGCCAGTAATTATGAACTGATTTATATCATGTCTTTGAATAGTACCTATCCTTGAACCGTTGTGTTCAATGATCCAGAATCTATCAGGCAGTAATTGTTTGGTCTTGATTGAGTCTTGCGTTGAAAGGCTCTGCATAAAATTTAACATTGTCTCTTATCCTCACTAAATCGTGTTTACTACAAAATTTTAACATATGAATACCAACGTTTGCAACCTGTTTTGGTGATTCTGTAGTAACACTTATTGTATCAAAAATAATTTCTTTGATATGGTCGGGTTGCTTAGTTAAGTCTATTAACTGTTGGTTTGTATTATATTCATCTTTGACAATTTTTTCTTTGCCATGATGATCAAGCCATCTACTCAGCATCATATTGTTCCAAGTAAATCCTTGATTGTGTCTGTCGTTGAACGCTTCTTGTAGTTTTGTTTTTCTTACTTTGGGAAATGCTGAAAATACATTATCCGAAGAATCACCTCTCATACATTTTTCAAACAATAACCATGCAGGGTTTGGTGGAGTCTTAGGTTCTTTTGTTTTTTTATCTATAATATCATTGCCATGCTCATCAAAGTATCCCTTGTCTGTGATGTGTGTGTCGGTAATTCCGTTGTACTGCGAAATGTTTTCATTAATCAATTGATAAAAATCTGAATCCGATGACACAATTATATGCTTGTCGTCTGGATGTGCTTGTGTCCAACCTGCTATAAGATCATCTGCTTCCAGTTGCCCGTGCTGTAAAACAGTGCAGTTTGTTTTGTCTGTGACAAAACTCTTAAATTCATCAAAAGTTTCCCAGAATATTTTATCTGCTTCTTGTTCTGCAGGTGTTAATGCATCTCTTGATTCTTTTCTATTTGCTTTATATGGAGCATAAAAATCTTTACGCCAAGATCTTCCTTCGAAACAAAAAATCACATGATCTGCTTTAAATCTTTCCCAGCACTTTTTAACTGAGTTCATACAGATATGAAGAGCCAATCCTGTTTTTACAGCAATGTCATCACCTCTAACCACATGCCTTGCTCTGAAGAATGTGTTTGCAGAATCAAACAGTAGATATGTTTTAGGAGATTTCAGTTTTGCCATCCTTACGTTTTTCTTGTTTAACGATTTGATTGTCTGGCCTTATAGGTTGTTCTCCTTCGGCAATAGTATTGCACAAGACTGAAAACCAGTGATCTACTACTTCTTCATCTGTGTTGCCTGAGAACCCATGTGCTTTTAGATTGGTTACAAAATGTTTATTCCAGTCCAATTCAAAATATCCATATTTAGGATTCTTAGGATCAACATTTGTGTCTAAAACTTTTATGTAGGGTTCGCCTTTTTTAGTTGCTTTCGCTTTTTCATCAGTGGGTTCATTAGATGTTGTTTTAGTTTTAGTTTTCTTGAAAGGATTAAATTTATCAAACATATATTATATTATAAGCATTTATTAACAAATGTCAATGTTAAGTACCAATTTTATTTCCAAACAAATGTACATGCACTCTGGCCGCAACATTATAACCACGTTGAAAGGCACGTTTGGCTACTGCGCCTGCTGATTGCATTTGTTCTTCTTCTCTTGCTCCTACAGGCATAACCCATACTGGCCAATCTATTCCTGCACTTCGAAATTTTTGTATTGCTTGTTCCATTTCATCCCATTGTTCGTCTTTATGTCCACACACAAATTTAAGTTGTCCTGCTTTTGAAAGATTGTGATATTCTGCTACTATCTCAGGCTTAATGGCTTTTTCTGCTGTCTCACCTGCAACAGACCACAGTTTAGGACTAACACTAAAAAATACTTCTGTGTTCATCTGTTTCACATGATCTATGAATGTGTCTTTGAGTTGTTGTGTGCCGTTTGTTTCAAATGTAACAGAGTCAGGAAGATTATTGTTTATTTCTAAGTTATTCCAAATGCTCATAAATGCCATTTGTCCTGTAACCATCAACGGTTCGCCACCTGTAATACACAAATGTTGTCGTTGTTTTGAATTAGGATGTAGGAATAAACCTTCTGGGTTTGATTCTGTTTTTAAAGCATCTACTATTTTTTGTGCCAACACTGTTGGAGTTTCTTGACCCATAAGATGTTTGTACTTTTTTGCCCATGTGTATGACGAATCACAACCTTTGTCCCATACTGGTAAGTCTTCAACTTTTTTAACTTGTGAAACATCGTATGTTTCAAATGGTAATTCGTATGTACTTGGATCACTAGGATCAATCTGTCCAAACCCATTACACTGCAAATTACAAAGGAAAAATCTTATCCACGCAGTTGGTACACCTGTGTAGTGTCCTTCACCTTGTATGCTGTGAAATATTTCCGAATAGTAATATTTTTTCTCATCCATGTTGTTTATTATATAGAAGTATTTAGGTCTTGTCAAAGTAAATTTCAAGATCATATTCGCGATCAAGTTCTATGGTGCAACAATGAGGACCTCCACCTAGTGTGCGGTGATGTCTCATATTGATAGGAATCACTGTAAAGCCATGTGCTTCAAACATTTGAATAGTTGGTTCTTGAATACTGTCCACAACCACTGTGCGTTCATCCAAACTAACCAAATTCATGTTGGTCCATATAGAAGACATGCAGTGATCAGTCCAACTCCTTTCAACAGGTTCAGGACAGGTCAGTATGTCCCAATTTTGCATTGCATAGGGTAAATTATCTTTAGATTTTATTCTTGCAGGATTGATCAGTGCTAGTCCTGGTCTTAGCAAACAGATAGTTGAATCAATGTGTGAATATGAATACACATCTTGTAACACATGCACTTTGTACTCATTGCCTAAAATGTCTTGCAGTTGTTTTGCTCCTCTTAGGTTACCAGTGTTTGATTCTAGATACAACAGGTCACGACCTGCTCTCAGCACATTAGCGGCATCCCACATGGGTTTATGATTGTCCAGTGCAAGTACATTTTTGTTTTGCACACACTCAGAGTTGTAATCAGAATCGTCAAACAGATGTGCACCTGCTAACTCATGATCCGGAAACTTACCACCTAGGTTACCTGGACTCAGCATATTGACCCATTCATCTTTTCTTGTGTTTACACACATAGGTGCAGTAATAATTTGATCTGCCACAGTTAGAATAGTGTCTCGTGGACAATACAGTGCATGATGTCTGTCGGATGACCAACTCATGTTTGGCCTTTCTACCTCTGCTCCGAAATCTTTGTATATGTTTGCCAGTGTGTCTAGATCTTCATTGGCTTCGTCTATGATAGTTTGTGAATAGTTTCCTTGTGGAAGAACACTGTCAGCATCTCTATCTGCATAGTAAACGTACCTAGTATGCTCATTGACTCGAGGCAACTTGGCTCTGGTAGCAGTGCCTATTAGGATTTTTTTGACTCGTCCCCATTCATTCATTTAGATTCCCATGGATAAACAATCCAAGCAGGATCTTTTGATTTATCTATTTCTAAAGCGTAATGATCAACTGTGAATTTAGAAGGCACATTATTGTGTAGCACTGCATACTTCACAGTTAAGCCAGCCTGATTAAATTTTTCTTGTAGTTGTGAAAAGGTTTCTCCTGTATCATTTATGTCATCAACAACTAGATATCTACCTTTTTTTGGCAAATCTATATTGCCAACCTGTTTTAAATCACGTAAAGAAAATTGTATTGTATGCATTGGCATATTCAACTTATGTGATAAAAGTACAGCAGGAATAAGTCCACCACGTTGTACACCGATGATTGCATCATATTTCTGATGTTCGATTAGTTTGGCTAAAAATTCTGTGCATTGATGCACTTGATCCCATGTAACAAAAGTTTTGACAGTTTTAGACTTCTTTGACAAGGGAAACGATATTGAGGAACGATTTAAGGGAATCCCCCTCTTCTCCCATTCTTTCGGCGATACTCTTTTTAAAGGCATTTATAATCTCCTATTGCATTCGAAACACAAACCCTGTTAGTAGCAGTGCCTCGGTTCCAGTCATTGTATTCTTCACCACCAATAGCATGAAGGATTGAATTTGTTGGCGTTAAATTATTTGCATCACATATTTGTTGATACTTTTCGCCATATTCATTCCATAGCCAGTTTGTTTTAAATTCTTGCAAGAATTTTTTACCTATAGCAATACTGTGTAATGGCAAAGTTTTCCATTTGTTATAGATATCTAAATTGTCATCTCTATCTTCTCTTTGAAATCTTATTCCTAGTCTCAGTTTATCTATCCCCCAAAATGCTTTGCTTAGTGAAAAGGCCACAGTGTCTATACAGGGTTGATTAAAATCAAATTCAATATTTTTTGCAATGCACATGTATGCACAATCTATAAGCACAGGAACATCTTTTTCACTGCACTGTTCAAGCACTGCATTTAATCTAGGGTGTACGGAACCAAAGTCTGCAAATGGCAAACTAATGATGACAGCATCGTTGTCATACACAGGCCCTTCATCAAGATGCATCCACATATAATTGTTATTTCTTGCATTTAATTTTTGAAACATGAATTCGCCTTTGAAAAAACGAAAACATCTTTTGCCATATCTGCTGGTAAAGTTGGTGAAACTTTCTGTTGTGCCAGAAGAGTAACTGTGCCATGGAAAACTTTCTAAGCCACTTAATTTGTTAAGTTTATCTGCTTTAATCCAATTGGCGTAGTCATTTATATATTCATCCACAACATTGTAATTGAAAACATCTTGTACTATGTTTGTGTCCATGTTCTTCCAAAAATTATAAACACGTTTGCTAGGTATAGGCACAGAGCCTGAAATAAAATTATCATTGGTATCTGTGGTGTGATAACTCATTATATTACTGTGTGCTTTCCTACACAGGTTATCTGTAATGCCACACGATCAACATTGCTCATGTTGTATACAGCATGATATTGATCACTGGTCCATGATAGATAGTTACCTTTCTCCCAACTTGAATAAACTGTATCTTCTATTTGAAACAATTGACCTGGTGTATGATCATGCAAAAAAACTATATATCTCACAATATCAGACAGATCTGTGATGTTGTGTATTTTACTAAATGTTGGGAAGGTATCTCTATGCAGTGGCATTACTCTACCAGCAGGAATCTTAGATAAAGACGGTTCGACTATATCGAAATGATCGAAATATTCTAGTATGTCATCTACCCATTCCGGCATTGGATTTGGTTTTTGGTAAACGTAATTCTGCATGATATGTTCATAATTTTTGTTCGTATAGTTTACAAAAGCCCCTTGCTTGTAGTTGTTGTTATTCTCTTGCCATACAATGTCGTTTGGAATACTAATGTTTTTTATTGGAAGTTTACTGTGTACTTTCATTATCTAGGAGCAAATTCTTGTTGTAGTTTTATGTTGTCCATGAATTCTTTTCTAGTGTTTGGATCTTGCAAGAATGCTCCTTCTAACACAGTTGTTTGTGTCAAACTGGAATGTGCCATAATACCTCTGTTTTCACAACACCCATGTGTTGCTTGAATGTATACACCTACATCATTACTGCCAGTTGCTTTCATAATCTCTCTTGCAATGTCATTGCACAGTTCTTCTTGTAATGTGCCACGTCTTGCACACCATTGTGCTATTCTTGTGTACTTGCTTAACCCTATTAGTCTTTCGCCTGCAATGATACCAATATATGCTGTACCTGTAACTGGTTGATGATGATGTGAACACACACTTTTAAGTTCACTTCTTACAACCAACATGCCTTTATACCCTTCTTCGACATGATTAGGAAAAGCAGTTGCATTTGGTATAGGATTATATCGTCCACTCATTAATTCATTGATGTACATTTTTGCAAGACGTCTGCCAGTTTCCATGCTGTTAGGATCGTTTTGTCTGTCAATGACCAAACTGTCTAGTACATCTTCAAATTTTCCTGTAAGTTCTTTTACAAGTTCTTCTTTTTCGCCTTCATGGATGAATTGACTGATGTTGTCACTCGCCCAAAATTTTGCACCTGCATCTTTTATTCTTTTTTTAATTTGTTCCGATATCATGATTATATTGTACTATCATTTATTGTTTTATACAAGGTGTCTCCTGTAAAAAATTCTGTCTGCAATTTTTTCTTTTGTCTGTTAATTTCTGCAATATATTTAGAATAATTTTCCATCAAGTCAACAATTCTGTCCATAATTTTTTGTTTGTTCTGCTGATAACTCTGTATGTCTTGAGTCCATACATTAGGATATTTAAAAGTGTCAAGGAACATTTCTTTATATGATAGTCGATCCGGAACCATTGCAATGGTGTCCACCAACAAGCCTTCGAAGCCTGATATGCCCAATGTTTCTTGTAGATTAGCACTGAACACTAATTTTGCTTCTCCTAGGAGATTGTGATATTCGTGCTTCTTTAACTGTTTTTCTTGACACACCACAAACTCATACTGTGGCATTGCATCTTTAAGATCATAAAATATTTCTGGTTGTTTTTCAGGAGCCAGTCGGTGAGGGAAAAGAATCAAGTTTTTCTTTGTTAATCCGGTATATTCATCTAGTTCATGATGCATGTATTCCATAGGCCATCCTGTGCGTACTACCTTAGCATCTTGGTGTGTCATTCCATATGTTAGGTTTAGAAAGACTTCATTCCACATGTTGATATGAAAGTCAGTGGCAAAGTAATTGTGGTCATAACAGTAAAACATTGATCGTTCAGCATGTCGAACCCAGTTAGCATTGCCGATCAATCTGCCTAGAAAGTCTTGTGGGTCATATGAACCTGCATGCCACATGCCGCCTATTTTAATTTTTACACCTAACAGTTCTGCCATATACTTCAGTTGAATCACAGTTGGGTTCCAAGCATCTGTATAGAGGAAATAGTCTCCGTCTTTAACTTGACCATTACAGAATTTTTCAGCAATAATTTCTAACTGTTTAGATTTGTATACATTAGTACCACCAAAGTTTAAAAATGCTCCAGGTGTTGTTGCCTGTGGAGTTTCGCCACCTGATATAGTAACCACTTTACAATTAGTGTTTCTTTCGATTTGCCTAGGTAAGTGTTTCTTCCACTGTGCTGTGTAACGTGTTTCTACTGCTTCAATGTCTACTATGTATACTGTCATCAGTTTGTTTGTTTGTCATAGGTGCATGAACACCCATTTTCTCCATCCTCTGACACATCGATTGTGATTTGTCTGCCAGGATATCTTGTTTGTATTGTTATTGCTAAATCATCTGCAATCATTTCACATGACTTATAATCAAGTTCTAGTGTGCCTCGATACAAATCTTCTAACCATCTTTTAAACAAAATAAATTCTATGTCTCTATCATCATGGAATACTTCTATCATTACTTTGAAATGAAAGATGTGTCTGTGTGGATATCCTAAGAATTCTACGCCTTTAAGATCAGGATCAGTCAGTGCCGCAGGATATTTGTGAATACCTTCTTTACAGAATTTTACCCAAATATTTTTCATATTGCTTTGTCCTTACTGTATTCTGCCCAATCAGTAAAATGCTTTTCAGTCATCATGTCTCTTACTGACCAACACCATACTCCTGGATTAGTTGCTTTGTAGTCACGGTCATCTAATTTTATTACTACATTGCCTTTCATTTGCATGATATTTTCTATTGGCAATGCATATACCACTGTAAATTTTTGATGTTTTAATAGATCATCTATGCCTGGAATTCTAGGAGTTATAGGAATGTCTAAAGTTACGTAATAGTCTTCAAGTAAGGTTTCGATAATTCTCAGCAGACTTTCGTAATATTCACCGCCTAGGTGTTTCATTGAATGATTAGCACCAAGATATATGTGTGTGGCATTATTCTTTTTTGCCATTGCTTTGATTTTTTTAGAAGAGTGTACACCTACCACAAACAATGTTTCTTGACCGTATGTTGGAGTTTTTTCAACTTCTTTGCCTGTAAAGAAAACTACATTATCTTTTACACCGTTATCATAATCACGTTTCATTTTTATTGGCCATCTCTTTGTATTTTAATTTTTGTTTTTTTAGATCTAATAGTTCTGCTTTGTGTTCCCATGCTCTAACTAGTTCTCTTTGTGCTTCTAGTTGTTTCACACGTTTTTTAATTTTCTTAAGTTCCTGTTTGATATCATTCTGTTCTTCTACCATTAAGCCTCCCTAAATAAATTATTAGACATAGTTGATGCATTCACTGTTTTTTTACCTGTTGCTCCTCTAGTACCAATAATACTCTGCCAATATTTGCTATATTCTTGTATTATAGCATCTGCTACTTGTCTGTCATCCGTTGCAAATATGGCTTCAACAATATCTTTGAAATAAACCCTATCAAATTTTTCTTCAACTAACATCTTAGGAATTATACCATTATCGTATTGTCTATTTGCTTCTTGAACTGCGTTAATGTGCATCCATACATTGTGTCCCATCATGATTCCATATGAGAACGAATCCCATGATGTTTTACCTTCTTTACCGATCTTATTTAGGTCGCCTGGTCCGTATATGCATATATCTTTTGCTGTAAGTCCGTTACTAATAGGTGAGTCTAGGAAACTATGATGTTTACCTTCTCTCACAAATGCTTCTGCAAATGGAGTGGTATCTGTTGACATTGCTTTGTTGTCAATGCTTGGCACCATTCTGTACACCCATTTTTCTCTATCATTGGTTTCTAACTCGCAGTAAATTTGTCCATTTGCTGTTGCTAGGAAAGGAGATGCACAATCAAATGTTACAGTAAAGTTGGGATTGTGATATTTTCTTACTGCTCTTTGAATGTCAGTGAGCAGTGTGGCCCATTCAAGTTTGGATGTACCCAAGAAATGCATGAAGTCATGTTTGCCTTTTTCTAGCAGTCCGTCAAATCGCAAAGCAACTAAGCGTTTTAGAACCAGATGAACATCACACATGTTTTGTCCACCCATACTCCAACCATTGAAATGATCTGAATATACTTTGGGATCACAGTAATCTTTCATTCTTTCATACCAGTCATCTGCATCTGCATGATTTTCACCTTGCAATACATTTAAGAATTTACAGTTGCCGTTTCTATTCTTCATAAAGTAATCATTATTAATACGTGTAGCATCTACTGCTTCTTGGTACGTGCTAATTCCTGTTGCTTTTACTCCTTCAGGAGAACGAGCCACCCACGCAGGAATATCTAATATCATGCCATAGTCCATGTAAGCGTCCATCCAAGCAAGAACTTGTTCACGTTTTTTCTTTGCACGTGGGCAGTCAATGTCTTTCCAGTTGCCTTCCCACACGCCTTTACCTATTTGGAATCCTCCAGAGTCACCCAGCAACCATGATGTGTTTCTATCACGATTGCGAATCATATCTTCTTTAGGAGAATCTTTGTTGATGTCTAATTCTGCATGACCGGCCGAGTATAATGTCCAATTATATTCAAACAGAGAATCTTTTGGATTGAGCCAATTGAGACTCTCCATATTGCCGTTAAAGTTAGCAGGCATACGTGCTGGATCAACATAGGTATTATCAACACGTTGTTTGCCTATAAATGTCGCATAGAATCCACTAAGAGCCGGAAGAAACACAGCATAGTCTTTTTGTACTTCAGTAAGATTCTTGTTCATTTATTTTGTTTGTGCAGGTAGTATGTACTGATATTTTGCCATACCAGAGTCTATAGTAATCTGCGCCGCACCATCATCTGAAAAAGCCATCTCGCAACTGCTAGACTTTTCTTGCAATTTTAGTATTGAAGTAATCTGTGCTATTGGCCATGACCATGATTTTGTTAAAGCACCTGTAATACCTTTTGCAAATGTAAATTCGCCTGCGTGTGATGATGCATCTCCAAATTTGAATTTTAATTCGTCACCATCTGTAGTAACTGTGAACACTTGTTCTTGCGAGTTTGCAGATGCTTGATGATTCAGTCTCATGATATCAGGCATAGTTGGATTTATTGTTACGTGCCAAGTTACTCCTCTAAATTGCACAGACTTTAATTTTTCTTCCACAATCTCTTTACTCATAAATCTATAATCATTTTGAAAATCACCTATAGTATTTTCGAAATGCAAACCTGTTGGCACAGTTTCACCGTTTCGTTCTTGTGTGTTCACTGTTATTTTTGCATCTTTGTATTCTGGAATCTTTAAAATAATATCTAATTGCCCCAAATTAGACATTCCAAATGTTCCTTGTATGTCAGAAACTGGCTTATGCATCTGTGCTTTTACAACAACTGCTCTGTCTTCGGCCATTGCGTCTAACTCTGTTTGTTTGTCATCTCCTACAATTTTTACTAGTTCTATAAAGCCTAGTGAATGTGTGTGAGCAACAATATCTTGTAGTATGTCTTTCATGCGTGTATCTCCTTGTTAAATTATTATACTTGTAATTAGATCGAAAGTCAATCCTCTGATTCGATCTTTGTTAAATGTCCTTTGATGCTTACTTTAGCACCTGGTTTTGTTAAAACTACAAAAGAGTATTTTGTGTCTATATGGAAAAATTCGGATTTTAAATTACTGTCTTTGGCAATTTGTTCTAGCATATCCTGTGAACAAAATGAAATTTCTTTGTTTATAAATGATTCCCATTCTAATGTTAGTTCTCCGTCAGCATAATGTACAAGTGCTTGTCCACCTGGTCTAAGTATTTTTTCTAGAGAACTTATAAAAATACGTATTTGCTCAATGCTAAAATATGGCACATAATCCAAACTAATTGCAGTACCTATTTGATAAAAAGGCACATGTTGATCTCTAATGTGCCCTGTAAACTCTAATGGTTTTACTCTAAACATTGTTGCTTGTGCCCATTCAGTCTTTGCAACTTTTGTTAAAGTATTATGCACAAGTTCTTGTTGAGTAACATGATTTGTACAAACATAAACTAAATGAGATTTGACTGCATGGTAAACATAATCAATATGATTAGGACAGGTAAAACACCATGGGTATCTCCAATCTGCTTGTTTAGTACACCAAAGATTGATAAAATTTTTTACTATTTTAGAATGTTTAATTTCTAAGTTTTTAACATAATCTTCAGTAAACCCAAAAACTATTTGAGACATTCCTTGGTCATGCGACAGTGCTAGTATTTTTTTGTCTGACTCTTCCATAAGACTTTTAGCAGTGGAAAGAGCATTTTTTAATTCGTATTTTACTCCAGAAAACTCTTCTTCACATGCTTCTTCTAAAACTTTAATTGCTTGTTTAATTTGACGCCTAGATACCATTGTTTAAATAATTTATCCAAATAGTTTGTCAAAAGTATTGTCTGCTTCTGAGTTACCTAGATCCCAGTCTAACACACCAATTAAATTATCTAATTTTTTGTTGATCAATGTTGCTTCCATTTCGGCATCAGCAAAAGGCATTTCTTTGAACCAATCGGGAATACGCAACTCATCTGTTGGATATGCAATCGACGTGTACCCCATAGGATTGTCTTTTAGTTTGCACACAATACATTTTTGTCCATCGATGATATCCATAGAATATCTGTCGTTATAGACCTTTTTTAAAGTATTATAATTTATAGCCGCTCTCACATGACCTGGCATGTTCACTTTACCTTTACGTTTTTCTCGAGAATGATATTCTGTTAGTTTGTTTACACGTCTAGGAGATCCTTTTTCCCATCCCGGCATCTTTTTGAATTCTAGTCTAAAGCCAGCAATAAAATCCATAACTTCTTCTTCTTCAGCACCGGTTAACACTTTATCTAACACATCAGACAAGAAGTCCTGTATGTAAGCAGGAGTGTCTGAACGTTTAAGATCAAGACCCATTGCTTTGATTTTATCAACTGGTTCACCTTCCAAGTCATAGATCTTCATAGCATATCTTTTTTTAGTGATGAATAATCCTTTTGAACCAACTGCTTCTCTACCACCTGCAATAATTTTACCATAAGTGGCCGGACAGTTAAACGCCTGTTGCATGTACTTTGGAAAAGACTTGTTAACTTCTTCTGCAACAGAGTCGTACAATTGCACAACAGAATCTTTTGTCCATGGCACATTGCCTGCATCAATTTCTTTCTTCAAAGGTTGATATGCTGAAAAGTACACAGAGTCAGTGTCGCCATATATAACGGAATCTCCTCTGTAATCATATTCGCCTGTGATAATTTCATTTGTTTTTGCCGCCATGTGCTTTGTGATACATCTTCCTGTGAGTGTGGTTGATTGACCAATTCTGATATCAAAGAATCTACAACCAGGATTAAGAATAGCACCATACAAACTGTTCAAGTTAATTTTTTTAACAAGTTGTCTTTTATCCCAAAATGCTTGTTCAACTTTGTTGCCTGCCGCGGCAGATTGTCGCATTTTTTTCTGCAATTCTTTTCTTTCAGCATACCAACGTTCCAAAAGTCCAGGAATAACTCCTGCAAATTCATGTGTAAAAATTGTGCCATTTGCACTCAAAAACCATGGTTGATCTTTGTTGTATATCAAGTCATAAACCTCTGCCGCACTTAAAATATTTGTTTCACCATTTTCCCAATCAATAGTAATGCTTTGGGCTCTGTCTTTACGCATGACAGCAGAATACTCCAGTGTACCGAACTCACCTTCCCATGCACCTGCAAATGTCATCTTATTAGCCATTTTGTGTTCGATAGAAGCATCGGTATCGATAGGACGTAATTGACCTACAATAGTTTCCGGACCCATATTCAATGCTCTAATTACAGATGGATACAGTGAATTGATATCAATTGACCCTATCCAGTCATGCAGGCCTTTTTTAGGATATGCCACATACGCACCCGCGGCTGGAGTCGATCCTGGCTCACGTTTGATTCTGTCCGGAACAACCATGCCACGTCTGTGTGCTTCGTTGATAATGCCCTGTTCAGTCACTGCCACAGCACCCATGGTAGTTTGAATCAACACTGTGTTCTGATGAGCAAGTTCATTAGACAGTGCTATAAACTTTAATTTTTCATCTAGTCTACCTAAAAGTGCAACGTCTTGTCTATTATATTCAATGAACTTTACAAAGTCTTTATTATACAACGTATCTAGTGTGCCTTCATACGGAGTCTTCTGCTCGCCCAATTCCATTTTTGAAATAAAATCCAGTGCATATGAATGCCTTTCTTCGTATGTGTATTTTCTGTACAGTTGCATGTAATCCAAATGCACACGACCAATTATGTCATAGGTTTGTTCTTCCTTGCCAAATCTTTCAAACATTCTTTTTCGTGGCATAGCCTGCCACAAACACAGTCGTCTTGTGTCATCTTTGCTTAACACTTTTTGTATTCTGTTCACAGTGTAGGGAATATCAAATCCTTCTGAATTCCAACCTGACAGCACGTCTGCATCTTCAACCAGTGTAATAAATTTGTCCAACATGTCTGCTTCAGTGGGACACAGCATAGTATTTTCAAATTCTTGTTCTATAATTTCTGGATTAGGAAAATCTTTAGGCGGAATAGCAAGAGTGATCAATTGATCGCACCATTGCAGATACACAGTGATTGATATTATAGGCGCCCATGCGTCTGCAGGTTTAGCATAGCCTTTGGCTGGGTCAAAGTCAACTTCTATGTCAAAAAAACAAACTTGAAGTTCTGGAGCATCTTTGTTAAGATAATTTTCTTCTAGACATCTAAAGATAGGATTTATATCAGATTCATACAGACGTTTGCCATTTTGCATGGCAACTTCACGTTTAAATTCTTTTCCAGATTTAGTGGCTATTCTTGAAACAGGTGTGCCAAATATAGATTTGAATTTGCCTTTTGGATCATCGTAGTATCCTACGTATCTTGCAGGATATTCAAGATACTTTCTTTCGCCATTTATTCTTTCAACTACAGATATCTTGTCTGTGTCTCTGTCAAATAGTGCATCAACATAACTCATTGTGTAATATAATTTATAAACAATCCGCCTATGCCGACTAGTGCAAGAACAGAATTAGTTACAATCAGTGCAGGTTCCTTCCACAGTATAGAAACTGTTAACCAAGCCAATCCACCGAACACTAGCAATATAGGACCTTGTGGATAATATCCTAATGAATTGACACCAGTACCGATTACCAGTAAACTAGTGCCACTCCATTTTAAGATGTTTATAGGATTCATTAGGCTTTTTTAGCCGCTTCCAAAATAGTTTCTAAGTATTCAAAATCTTCTCTTTCTGCTGATAATGATTCTTTGAACGCAATGTTTACTGCTTTGCTAAGCACTGCTGGTTTTATTTCCATTTCTTCTGCCACTGCTTTTACAGTATCTCTCAATCCTTCTGAAAGATCTTTTACTTCTTGTTTAACTTTCATGCCGTCGTTGATGACTTGCGTCAACTTGGCCACTTCTTCTGAATTAAAAACTTTGTTCATAAAAAACTCCTTGTTTGTTTATTATACTTGTGATTAGATTGAAAGTCAACTGTTGCTGTTGGCAAACACTGACATTTTACTTAGATCAGGCCACTCTGTGATAGTCCATTGTTTTGGCACTGTTTGTATAGCACTCTCTAATTTGTGCAAACCTAATTGTGCAGTTTCGGGAGTCATATGGTAATGATAACCTATATCAGTAATATCTTGTTTTGCCCATGGAATGTTGGTAGTTCGTCCATCGTGGACCATTTTCTTCAATGTGTCATATGACATTTTATTATCTGTAAGAATCATTCCACCTCTTCCAAGATTAAGATGTTTCTTAAATTGAAAACTTAAATTCATGTAGGTCTCTGGTATGTAAGAATCTTTTTTCCATAATACAGCAGAATCAATAATGTTGGTGTTGCCAAGATAATAATAATCTTGCCATTCTGATTTATCCCAATTCCAATCTAAATTTAGTTTTATTGCTGTGAATGGAACAGAAATATAAGTCCTGGTAGGAATAGTAATAAAATTTGCTTTGGTATGTCGCAAACACAATTCGATTCCGTGTGTGCATGAGTCTGTGGCAACAGCATACGGAGAACCAAAAAATTCTGCAATTTTATTTTCGAATTGATTGATTAATTCAAACATACCTATTAGTATGTAGTCTAATCAAAAGTTTGTCTATTATTTTTTAGTCTTTACGTTTATTGGTTTTTTGCCTGCGCCACCAGACTCTTTGCCAGGTCTGCCTGCTTTGCGTTGTGCAGAACGTTTTCTTCTTACTGCTGATGCTTTTTGTTTTTTAGTCATAGATCTTGCTTTGGATGCTGGTGCACATTTTGCATAGCCTTCTTTGTCACCTGATGTGCCACACTCGGGATGACCACCACCTTTTTTCTTTTTGGCAATGTTTACCCATTTGTCTTTGAACCATTTTCTCAGTCCACCTTTGTATGCTTCTGGTAATATAAGGTTACCGCAGTTGGCACAATAGTCTATGTCTTCTTTGACCATATGCATATACTCAAAGTATCTGCGTTGTGGTCGTTTTTTACGCAATTGTAGACCTCTAGTGCCAGGCGATTGTGGATCCTTGAGTTGTACAGGCACATCGAGTAGTTCTTGCAGTTTCATAGTGTTATTTACTGTCGTCTTTGATATTGAATTGTGTAGGTGTTTCTCTTTCAAACTGAGTAAAGTATGAATCATCAGTAATCGAGTCTTCTCTGGTATTTTCTACTGTGTAAAAGTTTTGGTCAATCAGATATCCAGGATTCTTTTGCAGTCTTTCTTCCATGAATGCATCATCATACCAAACTGTTCTATTGTTAGGATAAGCAAAGAAATTACCGTCATCCATTCTAAACATGTGAGCACATTTGTGTTCCGGATCTTCTGAGAAGTTTGTATCAAGATTGGATCCCTTTGCTTCCCAAGACCAGTCTATTGTAAACATGTATGTACCTTTGCGTTTAGCACCCTTCCAATCCAACAGTTCTGCTCTACAATTGGCAAGTCTATTTCTTACTTGCACGTTCACATAAGGAGAAAAACAGTCCCAATATTGATGTATGTTAAGACTGTGTTGCGGTGCATCTTTCTTCCACACAAATGAATGTATTGGTCTTCTGGTCCAATTAACACCATTGGGCATTAACACTTCAAACAGTAATGCTCTGCGTTCCAATGACGCTACACAGTGAACATCACAGAATGTGAATTCTCCATGACCTTTGGTATGATTGTAAAGATATTCATTTCTGATATAGGCTGAGAATGGTGGAATATTATGGTTGAGGTACGCCATTCATTAGTACTTACCAGTTCTTAAGAATTGGTAGCCCTTTGTTGATTTTTACCATTTTACGCTACTTCCTT
>Ga0222670_1000266_pt1 | contig 23836 bp, 24 predicted proteins | sample AntAcemetagen732_FD_181148 | JGI IMG/M metagenome (GOLD analysis project Ga0222670, IMG submission 181148) | Saline water microbial communities from Ace Lake, Antarctica - #732 | ecosystem: Environmental > Aquatic > Non-marine Saline and Alkaline > Saline | place: Antarctica: Ace Lake... | reverse complement strand
GGCATTGGTCCTTCAAAGGCATCTACCAATAACAACACACCATCTGCCATGTTTAAAACACGTTCTACTTCACCACCAAAATCTGCGTGACCTGGAGTGTCAATAATATTAATCTTAGTTCCTTTGTATTGAACTGAAACGTTTTTAGAAACAATGGTAATTCCGCGTTCTCTTTCTAAATCGTTGTTGTCTAGAATGAGGTCTCCCGTTTGTTGGTTTTCACGAAATAACTGACAGTGGTACATGATTTTGTCTACCAAGGTAGTTTTACCGTGGTCTACGTGGGCAATAATGGCAATGTTCTTTGTATTAGACATAAAGTGCTTATTTATAGATTACTTAGCTCCGCTAAGCGCGCGCAAAGATACTCCTATTTTTAATCAGGTGGGTAATTAATTTGCTTTTTTATTGTTTTAAGCCTGTTCGTTGCGGGATTAGTTTGCCTGAGTGAAAGAAACCCTTGGGTGTAAATAGATAAAAAAGGAATATCTTTGCCCTTTAAAACAGTCCTTATGCAATTAGATTTAATTCCACAGATTAAGCATACTAAAAGTGATAATTTCTTTCTTTTATCTGGTCCTTGTGCCATTGAAGGAGAAGATATGGCGCTTAGAATTGCAGAGAAAATTGTTCGTATAACAGACGCTTTAGAGATTCCTTACATCTTTAAAGGAAGTTTTAAAAAAGCCAACCGCTCCAGGGTAGATTCTTTTACCGGTATTGGAGATGAAAAGGCCTTAAAAATTTTACAAAAAGTATCTCAGACCTTTGGTTTACCCACAGTTACAGACATTCATGAAATATCAGATGCCGCTTTAGCCGCACAATACGTAGACGTATTACAGATACCTGCTTTTTTAGTAAGACAAACAGACTTAGTGGTGGCAGCTGCTAAAACAGGAAAAGTAGTGAACCTTAAGAAGGGGCAGTTCATGAGCCCAGAGAGCATGAAACATGCCGTTCAAAAAGTATTGGACAGTGGAAATAATCAAGTAGCCATTACCGACAGAGGTACCATGTTTGGCTACCAAGATATGGTGGTAGACTTTAGGGGAATACCCACCATGAAAGCCTACGCACCTGTTGTATTAGATGTAACCCACTCCTTACAACAACCCAATCAAACTTCTGGCGTGACTGGCGGCAGACCAGACATGATTGAAACTATCGCTAGGGCCGGAATTGCCACTGGAGCCGACGGCATATTTATTGAAACCCATTTTGACCCCTCTAACGCCAAAAGCGACGGAGCGAACATGCTTCATTTAAACCACCTAGAAAGACTACTGACCAATTTAGTGGCTATCAGAAAAACCGTTCAGAGCCTTAAGTAGGCCTATTTCCCATTGACATAAGACGCTAGATAGCTGTAGCGATCTGTGAGCTTTCCGTTTTTGGTCATTTGAGCCCTTGCTAAAACACCGTCTTTATCTCCATTAAAAAATGCAGGAATTACATGGGTTAAAAAAGCAGCGCCAAAACCCTCAGAGGCATCTCTTGGCAATTCACAAGGAAGGTTGTCTACTGCCATAACAGCTATGGCATTTGGGTCCATAAAATCTATTTCTTTGCCTGTCTCTCTATCTATGCCATAAATTGGATCTGCAATGGTACTCGCCCTAAGGGTTGTTGGAATTGGGTGACCAATATCGCAGCTCACATCTGCTATTACAGACACTTTAAAATGAGGACCCTGAATGTCTTTGAGTTTAAAAAATGCCGGAGCCCCTTGACCGTAAAAATGTCCTGCAATAAAAACATCTGCTTCTTCGGTGTAGGGTAAAAAGTTCGAAACATAAGTTTCTGGATTGTCAAAAAAATCCTTTTTGTCGCCAACAAGTTCGTCACTTCGCTTGTTGTATTCTAAAACATCTATCTGCGTATAAACAGGGCCTGTAAAATGCCTTCCCATAAAATGATCCGGGCACACTTTCAATACCCCTGCAGCGTCTAATAATTCAGCAGCACCACTGCCAACCCTTCCTACTCCTGTAAGTACTACTTTAATTGGAGGGAGTGTAACCGACTTAATAGCAGCTATAAGTGCCTCTAGATCCCTTAAATCACTGGCTTTAGGCAATTCAAACAATTCATGCTTTAAACCATAGGCTCTTAGTCCATTGTAAGCACCTACCAATCCGGCATACCTTCCAAAAGCAACGAGTCTTTGGCCTTCGGCCGACGTAATGACCTCATGGTCAAAAAGACTGATGTTTTTTTCCAGCACCGCCCTTAATAAATCCCTGTTATAAGGTTGCTTTTTAATCGTATGAGAAAAGAAAAAGTATTTTTTATTCGCAATAAGCGCCTCAATAGGAACTTCTTTAACCCCTAAAAGCACTTCACAGTCTTCCATTGAAGCGGAAACAAGCAGCCCTTTTTCTTGATATTCATGGTCTTTAAAAACCCTTATATCCGAGGGCTCTACAATTATTTGTGCATTAGAATACTCATCCTTAATCACTTGACAAAATTCAGGCGTAAGCACCACTCTTTTGTCCGGTGGATTTTTTCGCTCTTTGATAATACCAAAAGAAGTCATAGGCTTTATTTTATTGCTCTAATTTAAGAGGATTTCGCTGGCTTGGCAAACTTTTTACTAACTTTGCCGGTTCCTACGGGGCCGACCGGTTTTGACAGCGAGGCCAATTGGGATGTAAGCATGCCGAGCGCTGAATTACAGCTCGTAAATCTCATTTTTCACACTTTTAATAGGCGAGAATAACTACGCTCTAGCTGCTTAATCCGAATTATAGTAGGATTTAGCCACGTCCTTACAAGGTAGGGAGGCCAGATGTTCCTGAGAAGCCCTTGTTGTTGGCGTCTCAATCCGGAACACCATCAAAAGCAACATAGAGAGATTAAGGCTTCGGTAATCTCTTAAAACTAAAGAAGCTAAGGTTGTGTTGGGCGGTTTTCGGTCAGGCACCTCACGAAAATCAATCGAAAACTAAGCATGAAGAAAGCATTGTAATTGCTTGTTTGGACGAGGGTTCGACTCCCTCCGGCTCCACTTTAAAAGCCTATGAACTGAGTGTTTATAGGCTTTTTAATTTAATATTATACAGTATTTGTAAGGTACAATAAATTTTAAAACTAAAACATTCCTAAGCCAAACTGTTGCAAATAAATTTAAGAAAATAGTTTTTTTGTTTCAAAGAGGGAATTGAAATTTTATATGATCTTATTCTTATTTATTCTTCTCAAAAATCATACAGTGCTGCCAAGGAAGATTATCAATGTTTTCTTTTAATTTAAATCCAGCTGCATTCATTTCTAGAACTGATTGTTTTTCTGTCATTTTATGAATTTTTTTAATGGGGACATTTGAATCTTCACCTCGGTACTCTATTAAAAAAAGTAATCCATTAGGCTTTAAAGCGTTTTTTATAGATTCAATCATTTCTAAAGGATAACTGAACTCATGATATACATCTACTAATAAAACTTTATCTAGTGAGTGCTTAGGCAAATGGATGCTTTTCTCAGATCCAAGAATTGTCTCAATATTCAAGATCCTATTTGACTTCTTTTTTAATTCAATTTCATACAACATTTCAGATTGAATATCTACAGCATAAATTAAACCATTTTTAGCCAATGACGCCAGCTTAAAGGCATGATATCCAGAACCTGCACCTATATCTGCAATATGATCAACAGATTTAATCTTCATGTTTTTTATCAATGTAGAAACATCTTCTTCTTTTTCTCTTTCTGATCTCTCCAACCAATCAATACCTTGAAATCCCATTACATAGGCAATTTCTCTGCCCATATACCATTTCCCTATGCCATTAAAATCACCTGTTTTGTAGTTGTATTTGGCGTCTTTTTCGTCTACTTGTGCTAATGATTTAGTGGAGATTAAAAAGCAACTAATAAAGAAGATAAGTGTAAATGTATTTTTCATATTGAACACCTTTGGTTTATTAAACATAACATATTCATATTATTTATTCTAAGGAGTTTATATAACCTAACTTCACAGAATGAACTTCACAAAATTTATAATTTTAGCATTTAATTCTTTATCAATTTTAGGCATAATAATATTAACTTTTATCTTTTTCATATAACAAGTACATCACTTTCCTCTAATTCACAAACTTTTTTTCTTTTTTAAATTAAAATAAACGTATGAAAAAGCTATTCTTATTGTTATTATTTTCTATTTTATTTCAAAGTTGTTCTGGTTACAAATCAATAGATTACAATAACATAGAAAACGAAAAAAAACAAAAGTTCAAGGTCTTTGGGCTAGATAAAGAAAATATTAAGGGGAAGTTAATTTCTAAAAATGAAAAATTAATTGTTTTAGAAACTAAAGTTGGACTACAAACAATTACTAAAGAAGAAATTTATGATGTTAAAGTTAAAAAATTCTCATTTTTAAAATCTTTAGGATTAATTATCGTAACACCTTACGGACTTATTTTCCTTTTCCTGGCTCTTGGTGGTGGAATGTAAGTCCATTAAAACTTCTTGACAGATATAATGATTAGCATTTTAAAAAGGTTTTATCTTGCCAAAGTTCGGATTTTGAATATATATATCTGAAGAGGCTTCCAATTCGATTTTTCTTCACAAGACAAAAGAATAAACCCAATTAGGATAATAAAAATTATTATTATCATTGTAGGGTTACTTTTTTCATTGTCTAAATATTCTTCTATTAAGGGGCTATCTTTTCACTTTGTGACAACCAAGAAAGAATCCACCATCTGTTCCCATCGTGATATAATTGAATACTACTTATGCCTTTTTCTAGAAATGTTCCATCGGCTTTTTCTTTTATTCCAAAAGTGCTCCAAACGTTTGCGATGTTGCCAAATTGGCGAGTATCTCTTTCAATTTCATACTCCCAAATTCCTGATTTAGTTTTTGCTGAATTTTCGTGAAGATCATATACATTCTCTATATCATTATAGATTTTTTTGTCATAACTAGAAGAAAATAGTATCAAAGCATTTTTATAATGTAAAGATTTATCTCTTTTGAAGTTTATTAGTTCACCAGCAGGACCAGACATAATTTCATAATATGCTTTAATAATGCCATCAATAGTTTCTACATATGCTTTTAGAGGGTAATCCTTTTTATCTGGCTCTTGCGCATTAGTTAGTAAGCATGAAAAAAGAAACAAGGTCAGTAGTTTAATGAGTTCATTATTCTTGATAACTTTTTATAATAAAATTAATGTGTGTAATGATAGGCTATTTGTTTATCTAATAGCCCTAAATTATTTTTAATCGTTAAACATTAATCTTAAAGTAACTGTCAATATCAATAACTTAACAATGGTTTTTTTTTATTTTTGTTATTTTTACTACTATGGAAGTGCTATTAAATCCTTTATTTATTACCCTTGGAAGTTGTGGAGTAATTTTTATTGTCATGGGATATTTCATGAGCAAAAATCCACCAAAGGAGATCAATGGCCTTTATGGATACAGAACACATAGATCCATGAAAAATCAAAAAATATGGGATTATTCCCAAGTGTACAGTGCCAAAGTAATGATGAAGTACGGAGGGTATTTTTTATTGCTTTGCCTCCCTGGGTACTTTATGGATATTGCACCCGAAATAGCTACTGGATTGGGGCTTTTAATCTTATTAATAGGTGTCGCTTTAATGGTCTATCAAGTAGAAGGACAACTGAAAAAGTGGGAAAGCAAAAATAAGGTCTAAAAATAATTTATTTCTTTTGCCCAAAAATAAAGCCCAATAAGACAAGTATTAATACAATACAGACAGCGGCAAATAACCCTATCATTACAATACCGTTACTCCAATCTACTAATGGTAATATAAGTGATCTCATTTCTTTGTGTTTTAAAGCACTAAGATATGGGATGGGCTGAGATGAAAATATGATAAATATCAGCCTTCTCATAGAGAAGGCTCATAAACTTTTACAGGGTAGAAGGACAGACGTAATCTGAAGTCTTAGCCCCAGACTCCTGAAGGCTCTTAAACCCTCCAGCTACGTCTATTAAATTATGAATACCCCTGCTTTTTAAAATGGAAGAGGCTATCACAGAGCGGTACCCTCCTGCACAATGCACCAAGAAGTCGCCTTCTGAGGGGAAGGTTGATAAGTGGTCATTTAATGCGTCTAAAGGAGCTGTTTCTGCTGACAATAAGTGTTCAGAAAGGTACTCTGGCGTATTTCTTACGTCAAATACAACTTGGTTGTTTTTCTCTACTCTTTCAATGGCTTCTGCTGCTGAGATGGAGTGAATTTGATCTACCTCCTTATCACTCGCTTTCCAAGCGTCAAAACCGCCTTCTAAATAACCAATGGCATGGTCAAAACCAACTCTGGAGAGTCTGGTAATGGCTTCTTCTTCTCTACCCTTTGGAGTTACAAGTAAAATGGGTTGCTTTACGTCTGCAATTAGGGCACCTACCCATGGGGCAAAAGAGCCATCTAATCCTATAAAAATGGATCTTGGCACAAATCCTTTTACAAAATCTGATTGGTGGCGCACATCTAAAACAATGGCTTCTGTTTCGTTTGCCGCTACTTCAAAAGCCTCTGGAGATAGTGGTTTTATGCCACGCTCTAGTACTTTGTCAAAATCTTCATAGCCTTCCTTGTTCATTTTAACGTTTAAAGGAAAATATTTTGGGGGTGGCATTAAGCCGTCAGTAACTTCTTTTATGAATTCTTCTTTAGTCATGTCGGCCCGAAGGGCATAGTTCATTTTCTTTTGGTTTCCTAGACTGTCTACTGTCTCCTTCATCATGTTTTTACCGCAAGCAGATCCCGCTCCATGTGCTGGATATACGGTAATACTATCTGCCAAAGGCATGATTTTAGTCCTAAGGCTGTCGAATAGTGTTCCAGCCAAATCTTCTTGGGTCATGTGGGCAGCCTTTTGAGCCAAATCAGGACGTCCTACATCTCCTAAAAAGAGGGTGTCTCCTGAAAAAATTGCATGGTCTTTCCCCTGGGCATCCCTGAGTAAAAAGGTGGTGCTCTCCATAGTGTGACCTGGTGTGTGCAAAGTCACAAAAGTAAGGTCTCCTAGTTTAAATTCCTGACCATCTGTAGCAATAAGTGCTTCAAAAGTAGGATTGGCTAGCGGTCCATAAACAATAGTGGCGCCAGTTTCTTTAGCCAAAGTTACGTGCCCACTCACAAAATCTGCATGAAAATGGGTCTCAAAAATATATTTGATCTTTGCGTTATTTGCTTTGGCTTTTTCAATATAAGGGCCTACTTCTCTAAGGGGATCTATAATGGCTACTTCGCCATTAGACTCTATATAATAAGCGCCTTGCGCCAAGCATCCGGTATAAATTTGTTCTATTTTCATGCCTTTTATGTTTTATTATTGTCAAAAGTATGCAATAAAGTCAGTATGCTTTGTAACATCTGTTACCAAAGGTTTTTATAAATCAATCACGGTAATGTCATTTCTGTGCATGGAAATCTTACCTTCATTTTCTAACTTTTTCAAAAGTCTTGAAATCACTACCCTAGAGGTATGCAAGTCATAGGCTATTTCCTGGTGGGTAGCATGAATATGATCATCTCCCGTGACTTTAGCTTTGTCTTGAAGGTGTTTTAAAAGACGATCGTCCATTCTAAGAAATGCCAAAGTATCTACCGTATGCAATAATTCCTTCATTCTCGCATGATAGCTGTCCAATACAAATTGCTGCCAGGTCTTATATTTAGCCATCCATTGCTCCATTTGAGCTACGGGAACCATAATAATCTCTGCATCTGTTTCCGCCACAGCTCTAATGTCACTCTTAGTTCCACCCATACAACAAGAAAAACTCATGGCGCAGGTGTCTCCTTTCTCAATAAAATAGAGAAGCAGCTCATCTCCATGATCGTCTTCTCTCATGATTTTAATGGCGCCTGAAAGCAATAAAGGCATGTGGCTAATAATCTCGCCTATTTCAATAAGCTGCTGTCCTGGGGCTACTTTCTTTAAACTCCCATATGCAAGAATTTCTTTCATCAATGGTGGCTCAAAAAGAAAACCGTAATGTTGTTCTAGTGCTTCTTTAAACATAAAATTATGGATGTAAAAGTCTGTAAATTAAGACAGCTGTTCTTTGTGTGAGTGCTTCTATAGTTTTTAAGTTCACCGTTTCCTGAGGGGTATGTGCGCCAGTTCCCATAGTGCCTAAGCCGTCTAAACAGGCTACATAATTAGCCACGAATGAGGTGTCTGCCGCCCCTCTTTTTCCAGGATCATAAGCCAAAACAGCTCCTTGATTTAGGTCTAAGCTTACTTGGTTTAACTGGGCTAAAAGCGCAATATTCTGTGGTGTTGGTGGCATGGCCGGATAACTGTCAGTGAAAGATATTTCTGCAGTAGTTTGTGGGAGGTTTCTACTAATCACTTCCCTCATTTTATTTCTAGCGCTGTCTTTTTGAGCTTCGGTAATAAACCTCAACCCTCCTTGAACAGTAGCCGTCTGTGCCACTACATTACTTTTTCCAAAAGCGGTAGCGTTTCCTGTGAGTGGGTCAATACTGGTAAAGGTTCCCCCTACCATCATTCCTGGGTTAAAAGTCAGTAAGTCTGGGCCTTTAACCTGTTGGTGAAAATCATTTAAAATTCTGCCCATTTCAAAAATGGCACCAGCTCCAATGCGTTCACTGAAAACACCCGAGGAATGGGCTCTTTTCCCAGTGGTGGTAACTTTCCATCCAGAAGCACCTCTTCTAGCCACTGTGGCGTAATTAAATCCTGTAGATGTTTCAAAACCTAGGGCAATATCTGATTTTTTAGCTGCGTCAATGAGATCCTTTCTACTGATAGAAAGCGGCTTCCCTGAACTCTCCTCATCTCCGGTAAAGGCTACAATTACCTGAGTGTTTTTAAGTAATCCTTGCTCATTCAGGGCTTTCAAAGCATAGAGAATAATAACGTTTCCCCCTTTCATGTCATTCCCCCCTGGCGCAAAGGCAATACTATCATTGATTCTCTCAAAGTTTTGAAAAGGACTGTTTTCTTCAAATACGGTGTCTAGATGACCAATGAGAAGTAACTTTTTCCCCTTTGGCTTTCTAACTGCAGGTGTTTCTGCAAATAAATGCCCAGCCCTATTTAAGGAGTCTGGCATAGAAATCCACCTAGGTTCCATTCCAATAGATTCAAAAGCACTACTAAAAACAGACCCTACCTCTTTTACCCCTTTGAGATTTAATGTGCCACTATTGATATTAACGACCTTTTCTAAAAATAAAATAGCCTCTGAATTGTTTGCAGATACAGAAGCGATAAGCTGCTCCTCTATTTTGTTTCGCATTTGGGCGTTAAGGGAGTGAAAAATAAAACTTACAAGTAGCAGTGAGACTAAGAATGGTTTACTCATGGTGGTTCATTTGTTATTTAGAGGTTCAATTTACTAAAATTAGTACAAAGCTTTTAAAGTGTTTAGTCAAATTTTAATGCTTTAACCACAGAAACCTTAGACACAATGACAGAAGGAAGTAATAGCATTAAGGAACAAAGTAAGAGTACCAGCGCATTTAAACCCAAAACAATAGATACATCCATAAATACTGGAATTTCTCTAATGTAATATTCTTTAGGGTTCGGAAACTGAAGCCACTTAAAGCGGTCTTGCAGATAAATTATTGCTAAGCCTATAGTATTACCAACCAACAACCCAAAGCCAATTAAATAAATGGCCTGATACAGAAATACTTTTCTTACCGTCCAATCTGCAGCTCCCAAAGCCTTGAGAATACCAATCATAGGAGTGCGCTCAAGAATGAGGACTAAAAGTGCCGTAACCATATTAATTCCTCCAACCAAAATCATTATCCCAATGATGAGAATCATGTTAAAATCGAAAAGAGAAATCCATTCAAAAATATTATAATAGCGTTCTTTTACCGAGCGCACATCTAAATCTGATTGAGTGGCTGCATAGACTTCTGCTGTTTTTTGGTCTATTTGGTCAAAATCCGATACAAATACTTCAAAAGCACTTATTTGGTCTGCTTCCCAGCCTGAAATTCTTTGTAAATGCCTCAAATCTACAAAAATGTAACTGCTGTCAAAAGCCTCAAAACCAGAGTCGTAAATCCCCGCTATTTTAAAAATTCGCTGACTTGGGACACTGCTTTTTTGGTCGTTTTTTATAAAGAAAGTTCTAAAAGTGTCTCCTGTCTTAAGGGCTAACTTTTGGGCTACTAAATCAGAAATGAGCACTTCATTATTTAGTACGTCTCCGTAATTTGGCAAACGACCACTGATTAAAAAATCTTTAAAAGCAGTCCAATTGTAGTCCGTAGAAACCCCTTTAGCGACAATACCTTCAAAAGTCTCTTCTGTCCTAATAATACCGGGGGTCGTAATGATTCCTTGAATATGGGTAATTCCAGTAACAGACTTAAATTCAGGATAAAAGGATTGCTTTTTTGAAATAGGCGATCCCGAAATATGGGCATTATTGGTTTCGTAGCTAATTATTTGTAGGTCTCCATTAAAAGCAGCTACTTTTTCCCTAATTTTATAATTCAATCCAAGTCCAGTGGCTACGGATATGAGCATCATCACCATACCAATTGCAATAGCCGCAATAGCAATTTTGATTATAGGAGCAGAAATATGGCTTTTACCATGACCTCCCAAAACAAGCCTCTTGGCTATAAACAGCGATATATTCAAATGAATAAGACTTTTAATTCACCCAAAAATACCACTTTATTTATACTTCTATTCGTCCTTTTAGTACCTTTTATACAATGCAGCAGCCAATCGCAATTACCTTTAATAGTAGGCGCCAACAGGACAGAGACTTATTTGCCCTATCTCAAAGGAAAAAACATAGCTGTTGTGGCTAATCCCACTTCTGTGATATTCAAAAACAGTGGGCATTCACAAGGCCACACACATATAGTAGACTCTTTATTGACATTAGGGGTGAATATAGTCAAGGTATTCTCTCCAGAACACGGCTTTAGAGGAAATATAGATGCTGGAGAAAAGGTGGCAGATGGTTTAGATGCCACTACAGGTATACCCATAATGTCTCTTTATGGCAATCAAAGAAAGCCAAGTCCTGAAAGCCTCCAAAATATAGACCTAGTCTTGTTTGACATTCAAGATGTTGGGGTTAGATTTTACACCTATATTGCGACCCTTCAACTCGTTATGCAGGCCTGTGGTGACGCAGGCATTCCTCTCTTTATACTAGACAGGCCCAATCCAAATGGATATTATGTAGACGGACCAACGATGGAAAAAGCCCACCAGAGTTTTCTGGGAATGACCCCTATACCGCTCGTTTATGGAATGACCATTGGGGAATACGCTAGTATGGTCAACACAGAAGAAGGATGGCTCGGAACAGACAAACATCCTGCACTTTCGGTAGTGGGTCTAAAAAATTACAATAGAGACGTCTCCTACTCACTCCCTATTAGGCCTTCCCCAAATTTACCCAACGACCAGTCCATTGCACTCTACCCGAGTTTAGGATTATTCGAAGGAACTACCATCAATGCAGGAAGGGGAACAGAAGCGCAATTCACCCGCTACGGCGCACCAGAACTTTCTAATAAAATGTCTTTTAGCTATACCCCTGAACCCAATTTTGGGGCAAAATACCCAAAACACAGTGGCGAAATTTGCTTTGGAGAAGACTTAGCTGAGATAAACCCTCCTAATTCAGTAGATCTCAATTGGCTGATGAAAGCATACGCGAATAGCAGTAAGAAAGCGCAGTTTTTCCTCACTTCAGGATTCACCAAACACGCTGGAAATGATAAACTTCAAAAACAAATAGAAGCAGGACTCAGTGTAGCGGAGATCAGAAAAAGCTGGCAAAAAGACTTGGACACCTTCAAAGCTATTAGAGCTAAATACCTCAGGTATTAAAAGGACTTTTTTGAAATCCAGTCCCTGGAATATAAAATGGATAGGACCTTTGATAAAGGATACTACTCTCCCGGATTCTCAGACTTTCTGTAAGCGTTAAAAGGAATCTTGAGAAGTTCTTTGAGTGACTTATTGGCTGCTGGGTCTGGATAAGTATCTACCCCGTAAATAATCTGATTTAAAAGCATGGTAGAAAAAGTACCAAAAAGTCTGTCCCAAATAGAAAATATGTTTCCGTAATTACTGTCTGTGTACGGCAGTTGATAATGGTGGTGTATTTTATGCATATTTGGAGATACAATGACCCAACTCAAGAGAGCGTCTGCTTTAGCGGGCAGTTTTATATTGGCGTGATTAAACTGAGAAAAAACTACAGATAAGCCTTGATACAACATAATGTAGGCCACAGGAGTACCTACTACAAAAACCGCTAAACAGGTAAATAAAAATCGTACTATGCTCTCAAAAGGGTGGTGCCTATTGGCAGAGGTGGTGTCTACTTCCATATCCGTATGGTGCACTAGGTGAAAGCCCCACAATACACGTACCTTATGTTCTACAAAATGAGCCAGCCAAGCCCCAATTAAATCTAGGAAAAATACCCCTACAAATACGGCCATCCAAAGCGGCATTTCAGGCAACCAATAAAGCAACCCAAACGAATTTTTTGCCGTCCAATCACTGGTGTATAAAAGTAAAAAAGCCAATGGAAAGTTGACTAAAATGGTGGTAATCGTAAAGAAAATATTTACCCCAGCATGTTTGCCTTTATGATAAGACAATTTAAAGAGTGGCAAAATATATTCTAATATCCAAAAAAAAGTAATTCCACCCACCAATATAAGGCTTCTGTGCAAGGGTGGAATGGTTTCAAAATAAGAGATAATCTGTTCCAAAGTGATTTTTTATTTTAAAATTACAACTTTATTTTAATTTTCATAGCCTCAACAACCTGATATGCAGCAGGACAGATGGGAATATTTTTTTGGGTAATGGCAGTGATCTGATGAAACTTTTTGCGATTTGTATGCGGGAATTCACTGCAAGCTTTGGGTCTGTGATCGTATATACTGCAATAATTATCTGCCCCTAAAAAGGCACAGGGAACTTGTTGCAACACATAATCATTGTCTTCATCTATTTTTAAATATTGTGTCACAAACTGAGCAGATTTCATCTTTAGGTGCTTGGCTATTCGATCAATGTCTGCACGGGTAAAGAGGGGTCCTGTAGTCTTACAACAATTGGCACAACTCAAACAATCAACCTTTTTAAATACTTGATCATGTAATTCTTGCATGGCATAGTCCAATTGCTTGGGGGGCTTTTTTTTAAGCTTTGCGAAATAGGCAGCCGTCTCTTTAGAGGACTCTTTGGCCAGTTTAGGTAATTTTTTTAAAAATTCATTCATAGAAAAAGAACGCCTTTGTGAAATTAGTCGTGATCATTTGGGTTAAAAATAAGACATTTGTAGCGCTCAAAAAATTTAAACCCATGGATGTTTTTGGAAATGCCTTATTAGACTATTGGAATGGAATAGCCACAGAAAATATTTTGACACACTCCAATCTAGGAGATACGGATGAAATTCCACTTGACTACTTATTTAGGGACTACGAACAAATGCCTGCATTAGAAAAAAAAGCACTTAGCCTATGCAAAGGAACTATATTGGATCTCGGTGCTGGTGCAGGATCTCATAGCTTGTATTTACAAAAACAACAGAAGAGCGTTACGGCTTTAGACATCTCAAAAGGCGCTGCAGAAGTGTGTAAATTGAGGGGTATTAAAACCGTGATTTGTCAGGATTTATTTAATCACAAGCTTAAATACGACACCATACTTCTTCTCATGAATGGTACTGGTCTGGCTGGAACATTAAAAAATTTGGGGCCTTTTTTAGAGCAGCTTAAAAAACTCTTGAATCCAAATGGGTGTTTTCTAGTAGAAGGCACCGATATTTTATATATGTTTGAATCCGATGAAGAAGACGGAGGGTATTGGATCCCAGACCAAGTAGATTATTACGGAGAACTGCGCTTTACAATGCAATATAAGGATCAAAAAACAGCAGAATTCCCTTGGCTCTATTTGGATTATAACACCCTAGCAAGAGCAGCACAATACCACGGATTTGAAACGAATTTAGTGCTGGAGGGACCGCAAGACAACTACCTGGCAAAATTGAGTTTATCCTAAAACACCTTAAGGAATATTGAGGTATTTGTGTGTTTGCAAGGATACTTTCCAAGCTGGATTGGCCATTACAAAATCTACAATCATAGGCACTACCTTATCTTTTACACTCCATTCTGGCTGTAAATACAAGTGACAATTAGGACCTACTTGAGCTGCCTGCTCTTGGGCAAATTCTAGGTCATGTTTATTAAAAACAATTACTTTAAGCTCATGGGCTTCTTTATAGATGGGTGCCAATGGCAGCTTATTTTTTTTAGGAGACAGACAAATCCAATCCCATTCACCTGTAAGTTTGTAAGCGCCAGAGGTCTCAATATGGGTTTGTAAACCAACCTTTTTTAAGCCAGCTGTTACAGGTCCCATGTCCCAGGTAAGTGGCTCTCCACCAGTAATTACAATGGTTTTATATGGACTAGCGTCTTGTATGATTTTTTCTATCGCCGTTGGCGGATGCCTCTCTGCGTCCCAACTTTCTTTTACGTCACACCAATGGCAACCCACATCACAACCCCCCACCCTAATAAAGTAAGCGGCAGTGCCTTTGTGATAGCCCTCCCCTTGAATGGTGTAAAATGCCTCCATTAAAGGCAAATATATACCCTTGTTCACCGCGCTTAAAATATCCTGCTCTTTCATGCCGCAAAGATATTAGAATTAGATTACTTTTACAGGACTATTTTATCTAATTAAATGCCTTCTTTCATGAATAAATATTTTCTCCTATTTGTCGCTATTGGTCTAACTATAATAGGCTGTACTTCTCAAAATGATCCTTTCTCAATTTCTGAAGGAAGGGTAGGTAAATTTCACAAAGCAGACGCTATCAAAGATTTGTACACTATTTATGCCAACGACTCCATTGTGGGGGATTCTACCGCTATTGCTAATGGACTTGTAGGATCTAGAATTAGCATTTTTGAAAAAGGAGGGGCGCCCTTGCTTCACTTGAATCCTCTTCAAGATTCAATATCCGTTATTGGCAGTGTAAGGGTGTTAGACAAGCGATTTAAAACAGATAAAGGAATTAGTTTGGAAAGTACTTTTAAAGAAGTTTCAAATGCGTACACGATAGACAACATCCAAACCACTTTTAGCAGTGTAATTGTCTCATTTAAAGGATCAGAAGTGTACGTTACTATTGACAGAAAAGCGCTTCCTGAAGACTTGAGATATGGAACTATTGAAAAATTAGATCCTATTCAAATTCCTGAAGAAGCCCCTATAAAAAACCTGATGATTAGCTGGCAGCGTTAATATGAGTGCTAAAGCATTAAAAATACTCGCACTTGCCTACGGCACCTACTTTAACACAATAGCCATTTTCTCAAAGAAAAAAGCGGCCATAAAAGCATTTGCCTTATTTTGCACGCCTAGAAAAGGCAAACTACTCCCCCACCAAAAGGACTACCTCAACCAATTTGAAAAAGAAATGGTTTCTGTGGTTGACCACCAAATTCAAATCTACCAATGGAAAGAGGGTCAAGGACCTATTGTACTGCTTTGCCATGGTTGGGAGAGTAATGCTTTTAGGTGGAGAAACCTCATCGAAAAGCTTAAAACCAAAGGATTTCATATTATTACCTTTGACGCACCAGGGCACGGAGCTTCTTCCGGTGCGCATTTACATGTTCCAATTTATGAAGCATGTACCAGTGAACTGATCAAAAAATACCAACCCAAATATGTCATAGGACATTCTATAGGAGGTCTAGCACTATTGTACAGTCAGTATAAATCTCCTCAAGCATCTGTAGAAAAAGTAGTGAGTCTAGGTGCACCATCTGACTTAGAAGACATTATGAATAACTACCAAAAACTCGTTGGTTTTAATCAAAAAGTTTTGCTGGGATTAGACCGCTATTTTAAAGAGCGTTTCTCTTTTGGAATAGATGAATTCTCTATGTCCCAACTCATTAAATCTGTCGACAAAAAAGGACTTATAGTTCACGACCTAGAAGACAGGATAGCCCCTTACCAAGCAGCTGTAGCCATACAAGCCAATTGGAAAAATGCCCAGCTTATCACTACGGAAGGTCTAGGACATTCCCTACACCAAGACCAAGTGAACGATCAGATTATTTCATTTTTAGAAGCCTCTTAAACTTTATATTATGGAACAAAAAGTAACCCCTTTTCATATTGCCATTCCGGTTCACAACCTAGACGAATGTCGTGTTTTTTACAGAGAAATATTAGATTGCGAAGAAGGCAGAAGCAGTGACCATTGGGTAGATTTTAACTTATTCGGTCACCAATTGGTCATACACTACAAAGAAAAAAGCCCAGACCATGACTTACACACTAACGCAGTAGACGGCAAGAATGTGCCCGTGCCTCATTATGGCGTGGTACTTCCTTGGGAAACTTTTGACACATTTGCTGAGCGCCTAAAATCAAGAGGCGTCTCTTTTGTCATTGAACCCTATATTCGTTTCAAAGGACAAGTAGGAGAACAAGCTACCATGTTTTTTCTAGACCCAGCTGGAAATGCACTAGAATTTAAAGCCTTTAAAGACATGGATCAATTGTTTGCGAAGTAAAAAAAAAGCCGCCCAATGGGCGGCTTTTTTTTTTAGCTTTTTGCTCTGTGGCGTTCTCTAGCTAAGAGGGTGTTTTTCAGAAGCATGGCAATGGTCATTGGGCCAACACCTCCAGGAACTGGGGTGATATGTGAGGCTTTTTTAGATACATTTTCAAAATCTACATCTCCAGTAATATAATAACCTTTCTCCAAACTGTCATCTGCAACTCTTGTAATTCCTACATCAATCACTACAGCACCCTCTTTAACCATTTCTGCTTTTAAGAAATTAGGCACCCCTAATGCAGAGATCACAATATCTGCTTGAGAGATAATTTGAGTAATATTTTTAGTATGGCTATGTGTTAGTGTAACTGTTGAATTTCCTGGCCATCCTTTCCTACCCATCAAGATACTCATGGGCCTACCTACAATGTGGCTCCTTCCAATTACTACGGTATGCTTCCCTTTTGTCTCTACATTATATCGCTCTAAAAGCTCTAATATCCCAAATGGCGTAGCTGGGATAAAAGTACTCATATCCAATGCCATCTTTCCAAAATTCATAGGATGGAATCCATCTACATCCTTATCTGGGTCAATAGCCATTAATACAGATTGGGTATCTATCTGTTTTGGCAAAGGAAGCTGTACAATAAAACCGTCAATTTCTGGATTTTCGTTGAGCTTCTTGATTTCTTTTAAGAGTTCTACTTCTGAGGTAGTAGAGGGCAATCGCAACATCGTAGATTCAAAACCAACACGCTCACAAGACCTCACTTTGCTTCCAACATATGTTAATGAAGCACCGTCGTTTCCTACAATAACAGCAGCTAAATGTGGCACTTTTTCTCCTCTGGCTTTCATGTCAGAAACAGCTATAGCTATTTCATCTTTAATGTCATTGGACACTTTTTTTCCGTCTAATAATTCCATAGAATCCTCTTTATTTTATATTAACGCATGCCACCAAGGCCTCCCATCATTTGCATCATCTTTTTACCGCCACCACCTTGCATCATTTTCATCATTTTAGACATCTGATCAAATTGCTTTAGCAATTGATTTACGTCTTGTATGGTTCTACCACTGCCTTTGGCTATACGCTTCTTTCTGCTAGCGTCTAACTTAGTGGGTTGGCTTCGCTCCAATGGGGTCATAGAGTGAATGATCGCTTCAATATGTTTAAAAGCGTCGTCGTCTATATCTAATCCTTTGAGGGCCTTTCCTGCTCCTGGGATCATTCCCATAAGATCTTTTAAGTTACCCATCTTCTTAATCTGTTGAATCTGGGTAAGGAAGTCGTCAAAACCAAAGGTGTTTTTTGCAATTTTCTTCTGAATCTTTCTAGCCTCTTCTTCGTCAAACTGATCCTGAGCCCGCTCTACTAAGGAAACCACATCTCCCATTCCCAAGATACGGTCTGCCATACGCTCTGGATAGAACACATCTAAGGCTTCCATTTTTTCACCTGTACCTATAAATTTTATAGGCTTGGTTACTACAGATTTAATAGAAATTGCTGCTCCACCCCTAGTATCTCCATCTAGCTTGGTTAAAATAACTCCGTCAAAATTTAAAACATCATGAAATGCTTTTGCAGTATTTACTGCATCCTGACCCGTCATAGCGTCTACAACAAATAAAGTTTCGCTAGGCGTAATGGCCTTATGAATATTGGCAATTTCTGCCATCATAGCTTCATCTACAGCCAATCTACCAGCAGTATCTATAATCACTAAATTATGTCCATTTGCTTTAGCATGGGCTATACCTGCTTGGGCAATGGCCACTGGATTGGATTCTTCCTTATTGGAGTATACTGCAACGCCTATCTGATCTCCCACAACGTGTAATTGATCAATGGCCGCTGGCCTGTACACATCACAGGCTACTAAAAGTGGGTTTTTAGATTTTTTTGATTTTAAATATAAAGCCAACTTACCGGAAAAAGTAGTCTTACCAGATCCCTGAAGACCAGCCATTAAAATAATCGATGGATTGTCTGCCAAGTTTAAACCTACAGATTCCCCACCCATAAGCTGGGTCAGTTCATCTTTAACCAGCTTAACCATGAGCTGACCTGGCTGAAGGCTAGTGAGTACTTGTTGACCCAATGCCTTTTCTCTAACGGTATTGGTAAAGTCTTTTGCGATTTTAAAGTTAACATCTGCATCAAGTAAGGCACGCCTTACCTCTTTTAAAGTCTCTGCAACGTTAATTTCTGTAATCTGACCATGCCCTTTTAAAACATGTAGGGCTTTGTCTAGTTTATCGCTTAAATTATCGAACATATGGTCTGAATATTAAAGGGCAAATTTAAGAAATCACCCGAGAAAAAAGATAGTTCTAATCTACTTTCTTTGAAAAGTACATCAGAAATATATGGGGCATGGTTAAAGCTGTTAGGAAAGCAAAAAACATGGAGAGTTCTAAAACCAAATATTGCTTTAAAATAAAATAATAGGCCCCCAGGGATAAAACTGCCATGGCCCAATACAACCAACTAGACTTAACAAACATTACAAAGCCTTTAAAATCAGTACGACCGTATAAAAAATTCATTTGATCAACCAACGAGGGAAGTGAGTGCCAGAAAATAAAATATATGGCAAAAGCCCACAATAAGGTAGTACTGTTAAATACAACGAAGAAAACTAGTAGATAAAAAATCTGACGTAGTGTAAAGGAATACTCAAATGTCTTTTGGTATTTAATAGCATATAAGATTGCTGTAATGGCCAAACTCGCGAACATTGACATCTGAATAAGCGTGGGAGATAACCTAACATTGCTAATATCTTGAATAATATCAGATACTAAAAGGCTGTGTGCACTAAAGAGTAGTGTAAAAATAGACATCCCATAAGCAGTCATAAACATTTTAGCAAATACCCCTTTACTGGATATTAACGACTCCCAATGCTGCTCTCCAAAATGGTAGGCACTAAACAAAACAAATAATGTAAGGGTCATTGTAGGGAATTGCATAAGTAAAAAAGCAACACTAAAAATGGCCAATACATATATAAGGAGTAAAATCCATTTTTTTGAAATAAACGCATGCGCATGAAGGGTTTTTTTCCCAATACCAAGGTCATTGGCACCGTGAAGAATCCCCAAACTTAGAATACAAAAGTAAGCGGTATAATCTTCCAGCTTTTCATTAAAAAAAATTGATAGCCAAAGAGTGAAAAAAGTTAGAATTAATTTTGTGTTTTTCAATATGATAAACATTTAACACCGAAATTATTAAAATATTATTTAATAGATGTTGATTTTATCAAATTAATATTTAACTTTAACCCGGTTTCATTAAACATTGTATTGAGATCGGAATTATTAACCAAAAAAACCTAATTATTATGCAAAATTTATTCGCATCCCTTCCTTTAGTTGCCCAAATGGCACCTGATGATTATGTTGGCTTCACATTCTTTGTAGGGTGTATGGCTATGATGGCTGCTTCTGCATTTTTCTTCTTATCCATGAACGGATTTGACAAAAAATGGAGAACTTCTATCCTTGTATCTGGACTAATTACTTTCATTGCCGCAGTTCACTATTGGTATATGAGAGACTATTGGGCAGATTTTGGAGAATCTCCAACTTTCTTTAGATACGTAGACTGGATTCTTACAGTTCCATTAATGTGTGTAGAATTTTATTTAATCTTAAAAGCTGCAGGCGCTAAGAAATCCTTGATGTGGAGAATGATCTTTTTCTCTGTAATCATGTTAGTAACAGGATATATTGGAGAATCAGTAAATAGAGATATGGCTCAAATATGGGGACTAATCTCAGGATTGGCTTACTTTGCTATAGTCTATGATATTTGGTTTGGTGAAGCTAAAAAGTTAGCAGAAGCAGCAGGTGGTGCAGTCTTAAGTGCGCACAAAACCTTATGCTGGTTTGTACTTGTAGGATGGGCTATCTATCCTATTGGATACATGGCTGGTACTCCAGGATGGTACGATGGTATCTTTGGAGGATTAGATTTAGATATTGTTTACAACATTGGAGATGCTGTAAATAAAATTGGATTTGGATTGGTTATTTACGGATTGGCAGTGGCCAAGTCTGAAGAAAAATAATCTTTATATAGATACAGTTAAAAGGCGGCCCATGGGCCGCCTTTTTTTTTAAAATAGCATACCAAAAAAATTACATACGCTCTGGCACTTCAATCCCTAAAAGGCCTAAAGCATCTTGAATCACTTGAGCCACTTTTCTGGAGAGCCCTACCCTAAATACTTTTAATTCCTCGTTAGACTCACCCAAAATAGAGATGTTCTGGTAAAAACTATTAAAGGCCTTTACCAAATCATAGGTGTAATTAGCCACCAAAGCAGGACTATAATTATGCGCAGCCAATTGAATGGATTCAGGAAATAAAAACAATTGCTTTAATAGGGCCACTTCTTTTTCATGTAAAAAAGATTCTTGTCCTTCAAAATCTGGTTCAACAGATGTATCAAAATCTGCTTTTCTTAAAATGGATTGAATTCTTGCGTAAGTATACTGCATAAAAGGTCCTGTATTCCCCTGGAAATCCACAGACTCTTTTGGATCAAATAAAATTCGCTTCTTAGGATCTACTTTTAAAATATAATATTTAAGTGCTCCCAAACCAATAGTCTCATAAAGAGCTGTTTTCTGCTCTTGAGTGTATCCTGACAATTTACCCAAATCTTCCGAGATACTTTCTGCTGTAGCAGTCATTTCCGTAATTAGATCGTCTGCATCTACTACCGTTCCTTCCCTACTCTTCATTTTACCGCTAGGCAAATCTACCATCCCATAACTCAAATGGAACAATTGCTGGGCCCAACTAAATCCTAATTTTTTTAGAATCAAGAACAATACCTTAAAGTGGTAATCTTGCTCATTCCCCACGGTATAAACCATACCATTCACATCTGAATAATCTGCCACACGCTGAATAGCCGTTCCAATATCTTGGGTCATATAAACGGCAGTACCGTCTGAACGCAATACAATTTTCTCATCTAGGCCTTCCACTGTAAGGTCTATCCAAACACTTCCGTCTTCTTTCTTGAAAAACACCCCTTGATCTAAACCTTTGGCAACAATATCTTTCCCAAGTAAATAAGTATCACTCTCGTAATAATAACTGTCAAAGCTTACGCCCAAACGCTTATAGGTTTCTTCAAACCCCTTATAGACCCATGCATTCATTTTTTTCCATAGGGCTACTACCCCAGCATCTCCAGATTCCCAACGAATGAGCATTTCTTGCGCCTCTTGCAATAGCATTGTTGATTTCTCAGCTTCGGATTGCTCCAAGCCTCCAGCTATAAGAGCAGCTACTTCTGCCTTATAAGCTTTATCAAAAGCCACATAGTATTTACCCACCAATGCGTCTCCTTTAAGACCTGTAGATTCAGGCGTTTCTCCATGCCCAAATTTCTCCCAAGCCAACATACTTTTACAAATATGAATGCCACGGTCGTTGATGATTTGGGTCTTGTATACTTTTTTACCGGAAGCCTCCAGAATTTTAGCCACTGAATAGCCCAATAAGTTATTTCTAATATGCCCTAAATGCAGGGGTTTGTTGGTATTTGGAGAGGAGTACTCCACCATCACTGCATGGGGGTCTTTCTCTTTTACCGTACCATAAGAGGTATCCAATAAAGCATCGGCGAAAGCGCTGAGAAAAAAACGATCAGTATAGCTGATGTTTAAAAAGCCTTTGACCACATTAAATGACTTTACCTCCTTAAGTTGCTCTTGTAAATAAGTTCCTATCTGGTTTCCAATCACTTCCGGGTTTCCTTTAATCTCTTTAAGCAAAGAAAAGACAACCACTGTAATATCTCCTTCAAAATCTTTTCTAGTAGGCACAAATTCTACGGAAGACAATTGCTTGCCAAAAATTTTTTCAACGCCAGAAAGGACGGTTTTTTCAATCAGGGGTAGTACATTCATAATGGTTAATTCTAAGGGGCAAAATTAAGATTTTATTCTCAATAAATACGGGCTCTTTTGCAATAAGACCGCTTAGTCAGTGATTAAATATAGTACCTTTAACCTAAAAAAAATGCTGTGTAACGACTCTTATAACAACCCAAGCCAAACCAAAACCATCAATGAAATGGTCGGAACGCCATACTCCATTAGAGAACGTTTTAAAATGGGTGGTATTGGCTCTCCAAAAATGGAGATAGTTTCTAGCAGTGCGACCATTTATTCGCTACTAAGTCTAGACCACAACACCAATTACAGCTCTATTGAGCTTAGACCTAAAGGAATTATATTGCGTTTTAGGTCTCTTTTGGAAACCTACGCACTGGTTATACCATTTTATAAGCTCACTATTTTCAAAGGAGATATAGGGGTGTATAGCGTCTATATGGATGATTATTTCGTTAAAGTAAAAGCAGACACCAAAGGGATTCAAAAATACTTTAAAAGAATTTTAGATGCTAAAATAGCCAGTGACCCTAATCAAACATACCATTAATTTTCCATCCTAGGTAAAAACACCTCTGCCATCATACAACGAGCGCTCCCGCCTCCACAAGTTTCAATCGTGGAAAGATCTGCGTGAATGATCTCGCAGTGCTTTCTAATTTTTGACAACTGATCGGGTTGTAGGCTCTCATAAGCGGTAGTACTCATGACCAAATATGGGGTTTCGTTTGAACCGAGTACTTGAAGCATATTTCCAGCAAAAGAGTGCATTTGGACCTCACTAATTGCTATGACTTCTTTCCCGTCTTCTTTTAGGTGATTCAATACCGCTTTACGCGCTTTCTTGTCGTCTATGCTCTCTGAACAAATCACAGCGAAAGTCTCTGCCAAACACATCATTACATTGGTGTGGTAAATGGGCAAGCGTTTTCCTTCTACCGTTTGATTGGCCGTGAAAATGACGGGAGTGTATTCAAAATCTTCACAGAATTCTATAAATAGTTCTTCATCTGCTCTGGAAGACAATGCACAATAGGCTTTCTTGTGAATCCTATCTAGAATGAGGCTTCCCGTACCCTCTAAGAAAATACCTGAGTCTTCTGCAGCAGTATAATCCATGACCTGATCAATAATGAATCCATCTTCTTCCAGAATTTCTAGCACTGCTTCCCTTCGCTCTAAACGCCTGTTTTCTGCAAACATAGGATAAAGCGCTACCGTGGCATCCTGGTGAAAAGACACCCAATTGTTTGGGAATAGTGCGTCTGGCGTATCTGGGTCTAGCGTATCTTGAACCACAGTAACTTGAACG